>JAEEGI010003746.1_pt1 | contig 36127 bp, 27 predicted proteins | sample 8958751 | NCBI WGS metagenome assembly JAEEGI01 (sample SAMN16246545, study PRJNA631951) | gut metagenome | biome: gut microbiome; feature: rumen; material: KS-attached | host: Bos | place: Iran: Karaj | collected 2018-10 | reverse complement strand
GGGCAAAAACTCTTTTCTTAGTCAGTTTTGAGTAATAAGAATTGCAGACGAGATACAGTCCGTGGAGACCTCCCCAACACACAAATGTCCAATTGGCTCCATGCCATAAACCGCTGGTTAACATTGTAATCATTAGGTTGCGATAGTGCTTGACCTTGCTACAACGGCTACCTCCTAATGGGATATATACATAATCAGAGAACCATGATGATAATGAAATGTGCCAGCGTCGCCAGAATTCTTTTACTGATAACGACAGGTATGGATGATTAAAATTCTGCATCAGTTTGAATCCAAGGCATTTGGCTGTGCCGATGGCGATTAGTGAGTAACCGCCGAAATCACAGAATATCTGAAAAGTGAAAAAGAAGGTTGCTAAAAGGAAACTGGTTCCATTATGATTGGGAACATTATTGTATACGGCATCAACATATGGTGCTACATTGCCGGCAATACAGAGTTTCATGAAAAAGCCCCAGATCATCATCTTTAGCCCATCAATGAAGGAATCTCCGTCAAAGATGTGCTTTGCGTGAAATTGTGGTAACAAATTCTTGGCTCTTTCGATAGGACCTGCAACGAGTTGAGGGAAGAATGAAACAAACAGAGCGTATGTGATGAGATTTCTTTCCGGATTGATATCTTTGCGATATACATCAACAATGTATCCGATACATTGGAATGTGTAAAATGAGATTCCAACGGGTAATAGAAAGTCTGAATGGGGTATGTTTAGCTTAAAATCTGCCAATGATATCATCGATGTGATGGTGTTGACAGTAAAGTTATAGTATTTGAAGGTAAAAAGTATCATAAGATTGACAATGATACACAAAGTGATAATCAGTTTCTTTTGCTTTTCATGATGGCCAATCTGCAAAGCACATCCCCATGTGGAGAGTGATGTGATCATAATCAAAATGGCATACGTTGGCTCCCAACTCATGTAAAAATAGTAACTGGCTATCAGGAGTATCGCGTTTCTATACTTGAATGGTATGCACCAGTAAAGTATACATATAATAGGAAAGAAAATGAGATATGTAAGTGAATTGAAAAGCATTTTTGTTTTTTATTTCCATTTACGATAATACAAATACAATGATTGGGGGACATATAGGATGGCATAAGCACCCAAGTTGCTGAACCCCAATTGATTATGATGTTTCAAAAGAATATCGGAATTCTTCCTGATATATGAGATGACTTTACAAACTCTTGGGTCTCTATATAAATGGGGGAAGAGGCAAATACGGCCAATCAGTTCATTATAATAGAAAATGCAATGATATGCGCTGTATTCCTGCAAGTGAGGAAATTGCTCCCGTATGATATTGTCAACGAGTTCAAGTCTTAAGATCCGATTGTCAATATACTGACTAATGTGATTTCTGTAATAATCCTTGGAAAGCGATTTTGAACGGTGAGTGTAAATGTATAGTGGCTTATCCACTATGCAGACGGTCTTGCTACAAGCGAAAGCCTGGATATTATATATGAAGTCCTCTTCGGTCTTCAGACCTTCGGTGTTCCTTACTCCATTCTTTTGCATGGTATCCCGCTTGTAAATCTTTGTCCAGCATTGGGAATAAATTTTGTCTTTGATGAGAATCGCTTTCAAGGCTTCATCTTGAGTCAGGACATATTCCTGATCTGTATGCTTTGTGTGTGAGATATGGCCATCTTCATTCACTTGGATATAGTTACAACAGACAATATCAGCATCGTGCTTGTATCCTGACTGAAGCATTGAACGAAACATGTCTGGTTTGATCTCGTCATCACTGTCAATAAATGCGACATAATTACCAGTTGCCATGTCATAGCCTTTGTTTTTAGCTGTGGCTGGTCCCGAATTACTAATATGAAGACATGTTATATTAGAGTGACTAGTCACATATTCTTCACACATCTTTCCCGATGAATCTGTAGAGCCATCATCGACGAGAATGATTTCTAAAGAAATGCCATCTTGACAAAGTACGCTGTCAACACATCTTTTAAGATAGTTTTCTACATTGTAAACGGGTATGATGACGCTGATATCCATAATGGTATTATAAATTGTGGAAAAGTTGTTCCCATTGACTCATTATAGTCTTCCGGTCAAAACGAGCAACGTTATTAATAGCTTTCTCTCCCATGGACCGGCGAAGGTCTTCATTTGTCATGAGCCGTTCAATAGCTTTTGCCAAAGCTTCTATATTACCGTTTTCTACCAAGATGCCGTCTTCTTGGTCAGTTATGATATCACGTGGTCCATATGGACAATCAAATGATATGCAGGGTAGTCCACAACTCATTGCTTCTGCAAGGACGAGACCGAATCCCTCAAACCGAGAGCTTAAAACAAATATTGAACTTTTGGAAAATTCTTCTACGATTTCTGGAGTAGCAGGCATAAGGTGAACATGATGATTCATATCGTATTTGTCAACTATATGTTGATAGGGTTTTCTGTTTTCATTCCCAAATATATAGAGATGCCAGTCGGATAAATGCTTGTCGAGCAGATGCCATGCCTCCAAAAGCATGTCAAATCCTTTTTGGTGGACGTATCGACCTGCCGCAATGACACGTTTTGTGCCATAGTCACAGACTTTTTGGGGTGTAATGGTCAATATGTTTGGAATGACTTCGATGCGTTTGGCATAAGATTTCCAGAACTCCTTATCTTCTTGGGTTAATGTGACAACACAATCTGCCTTTTTGACTTTCTTTAGAATATAGGAATCCCATGAAGAAAAAAGGGATGCCAATGTGTGGTTGAAGATGTATTTTTTCATGGACACCGTATCTCCTTTTACGTGAGACTCCATAATGATCTTTGCATTGAATTGCCGTGAAGCATCGATGATAATGTCAAGTACAGGATATGCATAGCCTGTACATATGACGATGTCAGGGCGAATGTTTTTTAGAAGATGAGTAAACTCGAGTTTGAATACCTTCCTAGCAGAGAAATATTTAGTCATCCATCCCCATAAAGTCAATCCTTCTCGCTGGGGGATGGGAGCATTGATTGGACAATAAGTTATTCTTTCGTTGATTTGGAATGAAAGTGCTTGGTTGGGCTGCTCATATGTAAGTAGATGAACAGCGTATTCTGATTTTTCAGACAAATAATTCATCTTACAGGTTAAGATTCTTTCAATACCTGCCAGATTCGTCATTTTGTTTATCACATAGAGTATTTTCATTTCGTAAAATTTTTGATCTTAATGAGGAAACTTGCAAGCCGGAAAATCCACCGTTGGATGGTTGGAGAATCTTTCAGCTGAGGAAGTAGTGAAACCAAAGGCACTTCATAAGTGGTATACATCGTTGTGTAGTCTTGAATTACTCTTGGGGGGAATAATTCTTTTAGAAATCTTAGACGCTCGGTCTTATAGAGTTCGTAATTGGAACTGATGCCATTTGTGTCGTAATCAGCAATGATGTCATCTGTGATTCTAACAGAACAATTGTCTATAATGATGGACTGAAAATTGAATTTAGCATCAGCCATTATCATATAGTTTTCATCATACAGTCTTTTTCCAAACAATGATTTTTTTATAAATGTAGCCTGATGGTTAATAGTGTATTTCATCAATGTAAGTAGTGTTACATTTTGTGGAGGAATAGTATGTGAAATCCCTTTTTCGCTTTCATAATAGCCACCTATGATGATGTCATCATCAGAATGTAGTCCTGCAATTATTTCCAAAGCAGATGTAGAATGAAATGTGTCACCAGAATTCATGAAATTCAGATAATCGCCAGAGGCCTTCCCTATACCTTTATTCATGGCATTGTAAACCCCTTTGTCTGGCTCTGACACCCAATAGTCAATTCGTGACTCATATTTCTTGATAACCTCTACACTCCCATCTGTTGAACCACCGTCAATGATAATATATTCAAAGTCTTGGTAAGACTGCCCCAAAACGCTATTGATGGTCATTTCAAGTCCATCTCTATTGTTGTAGTTGATAGTTATAATAGAGTACTTCATTTCTTGATAACGGATTTGATTCTATTAAGACTGTCAGTTGCACCTTTGGCAAATAACAGGGTTGCTGATATGTTGATGAATAAGAAAATTGTCATTCCGATAGCAGAATACGCCATCCAATTCCCAATGCTGTTATATGGATTAATGGGAATGCACTTGAGTAAATATGTTGCCAACGCAAATGTCGTTAACGAGATAGAGTAGTTCCTGATAACTCCTTTCCAATAGAAGGATACCGACTTGTTGAAACCTGCGGTAAAAAGAAAGTATGGTTTCCATAGAACCACTATGGGCAAAAGACTGGCCAATTTACCTAATAAAATGCCTATAATACCCCATTTTATTCCGCAGATAATGGTAACCGTCACATTGATAATCAATTCTGCCCAGGCAGACCAGACGTCAGCATACAGGCCATGTGCAAAATTAAATCCATCGACTGACTGACGTGAATTAGTAATGTATATATATAATATAAGCAAAACTAAAATCTGGTGATCCATGATATATTCTGGTCCAAGCCAATGGGCTATAAATGGCTCCAGGAATGCGTATAACGAGAAACTGATAATGGCTGCGATCGTGTGTTGGATGGTCGTTAATTCCCAAAATACTTTCATCATCTTGTCTTTGTCTCCTTCTGCTACTAAGTTACCGATACTTGCACCGATACTTCCGGTTATAGAGAAGAATAAAGAAATAAGTTTGGAGATGATGATCATGTAGTTGCCATAATAGGCAACCATCTTTAAAGACACAAATAAGAAAATAAAAAGTTCATCACTTTTGACTAATACAAAATCTTTAATCTTGTGAATAAAGACTTGTTTCGTTTTATTAATGACTTCTGGATATTTTTTTATTAAGTATTTACCATTTTTCTTTTCAACATGAAGCCAAGGGTATTCCTTGTTGATCTTCCAATTTAAAATGATGCAGCCTATGATGCCAAAAAGGAATTCTACCCCCACCCAAACATACAAATTTCTAAAGTAATATGCTAAGAAAATTTGTAAGACTATTTTTACAATATTCGCTGATTGGAAATAAATAGCTACTAAGTAGTTCTTTTGATCTGCAGATAGTAATGTTTGCCGATAGTTGATGAAATACCCTATTAATGAAGAACCTAAGAATGAGTAAAAGGCAAAGTATATGATACCTAAACCAAGGCCTTCTTTTGCAAAAATCAGAGGGAAGAAAAGGCTGATTATAATACCTCCATATAGGATAATGAAACCTATTTTATTATAGAGATAGCCTAACAATGACAGGATGTCTTGTATTTCTTGTTGATTGTTGGACTGAAGCGGTTTGAAAAGGAAATAGCCAATACTTGCAGAGATACCGAATTCAGCCAGATTAAGGTAGCCTAAAATATTCCCTAATGTTCCTGTTAAACCTATAAAATCTGTTCCTAAGCAATCGAGGAATATTTTCCTTGAGAAGAAAGCCAAGAAAAGAGTCAGGAAGTAAAATATGAGATTTACTTCTGCGTTTAAAAAACTCTTATGTACTCTTCCACTCACACTCATTTACGTACTGTGCTCTGTATGAATGAAATCAGTATTCTTGCGGTCAATATGGAGTAGGTTTTTCAGCATGCGAATTACAAGTCCTGGAATCGCAAGTACTTTTGCAATGGATTGGTATCGGAGCTGTCGGGGCAGGGCGATGCAGAGAGAAACTGCCAACAAGGCAAACAGTGCCCACCACTTTTCGCACCACGATGGCATGAAGATAGTCATGAGGACAGAGATGCTTGCCAATAAAACAATCAGAATGGAACGGGGAATGAGAGCTTGCTGGATTGTCTTATCAACAAAATTGATTTTTCCGTGGATGATGGCCTCAGGGATTTTGGGCAAATTGCTAAGTAAACTTTGCACCTGTGCGGTCATCCAGCGCATGCGCTGACGTTGGAAGTTGTCTTGATTGCTGACCTTTTCGTCGAAAACATGAATATCTGGTGCATACTTGATGAATACTTCTTGATGAAGCAGGAGGGCTTCCATCTCACGGTCTTCGCCTGCCGTTTTCAGCTCAAAGACATTCTTTTTGAATAATTCGTATTTAAAACACATGCCAGAACCAATCAGGGCAGAAGAAAGACCGAGACGGTTGTGAGCCTTGCGGAAAATGGTGTTGTTGATTTCCTCACTGGCACCATCAAGTACCGCTACATCGTTATCAGCATTCTTGGCACAACGGTGACACTGGATGGCATCATAGACTGTGCAGAGAATGTTCAGTTGGGACAAGAAATCGGGACGAACCACATTATCCGCATCGAGAACAACTACCTGGTCAAACGCGCCTTTGACCTCGTTGATGGCATATTGCATGGCTTTGGCCTTGGAACTTTTTTCGAAAACAGGTTCAAGCAAGGTAATAGGTAATTGACGTAAGTATTCGTTGGTTTCGGGCTGCATGTGGTCGGAGATGACGGCAACCGTATAATGTGTCTTTGGATAGTCTTGCAATAGGAAATTGTCTACCGCATTGATAATGACGCGGTCTTCCTTATAGGCAGGATATAAAATGAGGAATTTCGACTGCTTATTGCTGAGGGCTGCTGCATGGGCTGCAATGTGATCCTCTTTGTCGTAGAATAAGGAGATGATGGCAAAAAACACCACATAGATCACAGACCCAGCGATTATTACCCATAAGGCAATGTCGATACAATGTAGAACTGACCAAATCATCTTTTTTTTCGGAACAGATTAGGTTTATAATGATTCCATAAGTGTTTGAAAGGATCACGTAAAAACGTCTTTTCCCACATCTCTGCCACTAAATAGTCTGGCGTAGCCAATGCAAAGATAAAGAGGGACAAGGCTCCAAGGATCCACCATTTGATGACTAAGGTCATATATATGAAAGGGAGGATAAGGCTCATAACCATGATAATGGCAACCATAGTGGTACGAGGAACGAGCATCCACTGTATAATCTTATCTGCCAAGTCATACTGTTTGTGGAATATGGCTCCTGGAAGGAACCTGAAATTGCGGATAAAATTGTAGAATTGCTCTTTAGCCCAACGACCACGTTGCTGATTCATTTTGGCTGTGGTGCGTTTCTTCTCACCGTAGACATAGATGTTGTCGAAATAGTCGATAAAGATTTCCTGACGGAGAAGCAGGGCTTCCATCTCTTTGTCTTCTCCTGCCGTCCGAGCTTTCATAACGTTAGTTTTGAACCAAGCGAAATCGTAGGCAATGCCAGATCCCGCCAAAGCCGAAGAAAGGCCGACGTTGATATGCCCTCTACGGAATATGGCATTGTTGATTTCTTCGAAGATAGAGCCTAAAAGTGCTGCAGTAGTATCCCGGTTTCTGGATACACGGTGCATCTGGATAGCCTTGGTGGCAGCAGTTTCAAAAGCATCGTTGACTTTCGCCAAAAAATCCTGTTCCACAATATTATCAGCATCAAGAACAAGCGCAATATCGTAAATTTTAAACTCTGGCAAATTAAGAATGGCGTATTGCAGGGATTTCGCTTTAGTACTCTCCTCAAAGTTAGGCGTGAGGAGAGTGATGGGGTATTGAGCCAAACGCATATTTGTCATCTCTTCCTGATGGTCGGAGATAACGGTTATGTCAAACATACGTTGTGGGTATGCTTGGGACAGGATGGAAATCACCGCTTGCTCAATGACAGCATCCTGATGATACGAGGGAATCAAGACAACGATACGATTCTGTTTCTTAGAGCGAGGAGATTCATGATTTTTGTTGAATAAGGACGCTATGGCAAAGAATCCCAAATAGATGACAGTGACTGCCACTATAATGAACAAAACGATGTCCGTGTAAATCATTATGTCCCAAAAGGTGATGCTCATACCTTCTTACGTTTATAGTTTAGTGTTTAAAGATGAAATGCCAAAGAGCTTGAAGTGTAGCTTTCAACAGGCCGAAACGTCCTGTTAATGTATGTTTTAGAATGTCACGTATGGCCACGACGCCAATGAGATAGAGGTAGGCCAGTGTTTTGCTAAATTCCAAGGGATTGCGCTGGACTAACAAAAGCCGATTGCGCGTGAGGTAATAGGTGCGAAGGGGACTGTTCTGGCCAGTGGACTGACTTTCCTTATGATATATGGTACATTTCGGTTCATACCAGATTTGATAGCCTGCACGGGAAAACATCATGGACCAGTCTAGTTCTTCATAATAAAGAAAGTAACATTCTGGCATGAGACCTACTTTCTCGATGGCATCCCGACGAATCAACATAGCAGCACCATGGGCGTATGGAGTAGGGTGGGCAGTGTCGTACTGCCCATGATCATCCTCACCAAAGCCAATGGCACTATTGCGAACCGTGACTTTAGATAGTGGCATATATCCGGCATATTGAATGGGATTGTCGTTCCAAGCAAATCGTATCTTGGGGCATACGATACCAATCTTAGGCGAAGACTCTATCCTATCAATGAGAGTCTGAACTTTGAAATCTTTAAAGAATGTATCGTTATTAATTAGAAACACATATTTACCTTGGGCAGCCAAAATACCTAAATTATTGCCACCTGCAAAGCCGCGGTTTTGACCACTCTTTATGACTCTTATCTGCGGATATCGTTGGGCAATAGTCTCTGCTTCCTGATTCTTTGATGCATTATCAACCACAATCACCTCCATGTTCTCATTGAAGGGGATGGTCTCAATCAATGCACAGGTATCTTCCAGTCCATTATAATTGATGGTGATAATAGAAACCTCAATTTTCAATTTTCGATGTTCAATAATCTATCTTCAATCATCAATGTATTACACTCTTGATGCTAATTTCTTTTCGAGTTTTAAGCGTTTCCTCTCTTCAATTTTAGCTAATCTGCTTTCTTCATATTTGATCCATTCTGGCTCAATATATGGAAGTAAATAAACAATCGCCATTCCCCCAAAGAAAGTCAATCCGTTTGGATACATATATAGAATCTGGTTGGCGTATCCTCCTAATTGTATGGACACAAATGCTGCACATAAGCCTCCTCCAATTCCTATGAGTGATGGACTCTTGAGCCTGAAGAGAACAATGATACATCCTCCAAGAAACATTAAGACCATACAGCAGGTAAACACTGTTACGCCTATAGCACCTGTTCTAACCCAAATATATACATATTCAGAATCTGGCGGTATATCTGATAATTTTTTATATTTATTCCAAGCAGGGATGTCTTTGGACAACATTCCAATACCTATACCCCATGGCGCTTCTTTCATGTATTTCGCAATAGCTGCTTTGTTAATATCACGGACATTTGCTGATGCATCTTTTTTGTCAAATGCCGACCTCATCCTTCGTATTTGTTGATTGCCATTACCGATATTTGTAAACATGAGTATGAACAGAAAGAATCCTCCAATAATGGCACATGGAACCAATATCTTCACGGATCTTGATAAAAATAGATATACAACAAATCCTGCGATTAATGTAATCATGGCTGTTCTCGTTCCTGACTGGAACATCCCCCATATTACAGCAGCTGCAGTTAATAAAAAAAATATTCTATCATACTTTATTTTGGAGGTAATCCCGAAAATCAAAAATGCTACAGCAGATGCACTCGCATTACATCCATACGAAGCCGCATCATTAAAGGTTGACCAATATCTAATAAGAGTCCCTGCGTTCAGTAAGTGAGTGGCATTGCCAGGACTATATAACCAACGATTTTCTGCTTCAGTTAGTCCGATATTAATCATTTTCCACGTATAAAATGCTGAAAAGAGAGATAGCCCTGCCCATACTCTTAAATATAAAGTCAGCTTTTGGGGATCAGAAATATACAATGAGAAAACAAGAATAATCCATACGAGATGTAGTGCCATCAATCTGAATCCAATGAACCACGCATTGATATTCATTCCCAGCCCACAAGTATCATTTAGTATTTCAATGACGCAAAGCCCACACCAAATCATAATGGCTAAGAACATTAGGTTCCATGCTCTTTTAAAGTGGGGCGTATTTCTAATGTCTATAATAGCCATTGCAACTAATAGTACCTCCAGTGATTCATCGGCCAAGGAGGCCGGAATCGGTAAAGTGAAATTTCGGTTCATGATGAACCAGTTAACAATGATGAGGCTCCAAAAGACTCCCATTTTCCACTTAAATGCTGCATAGACAAACAGTATGGCTAAAGGAGATAAGCAGATGACTGCAAAGGCATTAAAGCCCGCATTTATGAATAGATAAATTGCAAGTGCAAATAGGAGAAAGAGTAGTGCTACTCTTCCTCCGTTTTCGTGGGTGTACTCGGATAGTCTATTAGAATTAACGCTTGCCATTTATTTTATTTAGCGTGACTGTTTTCTACAGCGGTCAAGCCCATCTGGGACATGCGGTATACAAAGTTGTTGAACTTGGTATAAGGCGGTAATTGTCCCACAAATTCCTCCACTGCATAGCGCTGAGCTTCAGTGAGGTACATGAAGAGCGTATTCTGATCTGTTAGTTGGGATTGAAGTTCCTTCAGAGCTTTTTGGTCAACGTCTTTCCAAGTGCGGTTGGCACGGGTCACCAAGAGGTTAATGGTACCCATATTGAGCAAGCCTGACGGAATAGAGTTGTCATCCAAGTTTGGATATTCAATAATCGCGATTTCATTAGGAAGGATGTCTGGACAGATGTCTTTGATGTCCTTAGCCATAATGAAACGGCTATCTTCAGCGAGGAAATCCTCATCGTATGTCAAACGGCGTACCTGTAATCCGATGGAAATCCAGTAGTTTTCCAACTCTTGAGCCAAATAGCTTTTACCATTAGCAGCATCGGTAGATAGCAAGTTAAGTACATTCTGCTGACCTTCCTTGAAGTGAGGCAGAAGAGCTTTGCTAAGTTGGCGGAGGGCCATGTCAGCAATGGTTTTGTTGAAACGACGATAGCGCAAAGTGCTCTCCTTTGGGAAACATCCCATAACAGGAATCTTGGTAATGCGTTCTGAACGCATGCGGTCGCGGAGTGTGCGATCTAGCAACTCGATGATGAAGAAGTACATGGCCGTCAGTAGGAAGGTCAATAGGAAGGCTCCCAACAAAATCATCATACGATTGGTAGGTTGGGCGTTCATAGGGAACAATGGGGGGTTCAGTACACGAAGTGTGGCAGTAGTCATCTGAAGGTTCTTTTGGCGGAGACGGGCTGCATTCAGAGCCTTCAACATTTCCATGTAGTTGCCTTCGATGAAACTGATGTGACGATCCTTACGACCTAAAGTAGCACCAATTGGTGCATAATAAACCATCTGTCTGTCAATGTTTTGACGCATGATGTCTTGTGCGCTTAATTCTGCCTTGGTCCTTTCTAACAAGAGTACTTGTTCTAACCATCTAGCTATCATGTCATTGGCTTTAACTCCAGTCTCTGTGCTATAGGTGCCAGCTTCGATATCTTTAATTAGCCCTCTTACATTCTCTGTTGCTTTTTGGAGCATGTCCTCTGCCTTTGCCAATTCCAATTGAGATTCAACACCGCTACCTCCACCTTCACTACTCATTAAACGTAGGTTGGAAATACGGGACTGTATACGCGATATGTCAGTTACCTGATTGGTAAAATCTTTATTGGCCTTAATAATTTTGGCTCGGTCACCTAATTGACGCTCTAAATAATCCATCAAAGCACGGGTTGTTGCTTGGTTCTTTAATAAAGAGTTGTCAGACCTTTGCTGATCTCCATCCATATTTGCCACGACCCTTGTCTGTTCACCATAGTTGATGATGCGCTTTTCCACATTGTAACGAATGAGATCATCTTCTGCACTGGTCAGGATGCGATAGAGACGAGCCACTTCACGCTCAAAGAACTTAATAACATTATTGGTCTCACCATAACGCAATTGGGCATATTGGCGAGCAAATACTTCATTCAGGATGTCCAAAGTATTATAAGCTATACCAGCATCGTTGGCAGAATAACCAATATCAATAATATCACTTCTATCTAATTGTAATACTTTTAATCTGCTTGTAATATTATTAATTCCAAAATGAGGATGGTAATTTGTGATGCCAAATAGGTAGTTATCCTGTGTTGGTTTTTCGTAAGCTTTCAAATTAGCATAGGTGGCATTTTCGCTGTTATGATTAATCAGTGCCTTTACATCCGCAGGGACACTATTATTTAACTGACGGAAGTGCTCAGCAGAAATATAGTTGTTATCCTTGTTTTCATTACCATACATCATGCAACGGGCAAACAAACGAAGAGAAACTTCGTGGATGGTCACGTCTGTTGTAATCAACAACATCAAGTTTTTCATGTTTGTTTCTGAATGTCCTCCTGCTGTACCGGATCCGCCTTCAATGTTGTAGGCAGTAATCATACCCGTATAGATGGTCGTATTGGTGTTGTAGATACGTTCCATGTTACGTGTCATAAACCACGCCACAATTAATGCAATGAGTGGCAGGATGATGAGGTACCAACGAATCTTGTATAAGAACCTGACGATATATCTGAATAAATCCATAATGCTACTGTTTATTTTGTTTTACTTTCTTTTTTTGCTGCTTTAGCTGCGGCTTTCTCAGCTTTCTTTTCTGCTTTTTCTAAAGCCTTCGTTTTCTTTTCATCCTCTTCTACAGCCTTCTTAATCCGTTTCTCAACAGCTTTGTTTTCCTTGGCGATTTCCTTGTCAGATTTAGTGACATGGGTATCCAATGTGATTTCTGTTGTAGAATTGGTGATAATTGGCGTATGGGTCAATATTTCCAAAGTAATAATATCTGTGGTAATAGATGTCTGCAAGGCTTGATAACTTGCGACCTCACTACTTTCGTACATCTTTGTACGGGCAAATGTTTCAATTTCCAAATTGCCATTTTCAAATTCTTCTCGGGTTAATGCACCTGCTCCTTGGTATGCGGCAGCACCTTCACCTACAGTTTTTAATGTGACGAGGTTATTTGTGATTTTCACAAACAGTGTCGCAATTTCTAATTTCAATTGGTCGTATGCAATATCTTTGGCAATTACTGCTTGATCCGCTTCTAATCTTGAACGTCTGATAGAAGGAACATAATCTAAAATGTCTTCCACTGAAATGGAAGCATTTACACCCACATTCCAATAACTTTGCTCAGTCCCTTGGAATTGATAAATCATGTAACTGGTCGTTGATGAATTGTTACCCCACATGTCCGCTTTACCATAGCTATAACTGGCATGACCGGTAATATGACCGAAAATACTTCTTTTTGTTTTTGCCACTTCGGCCTCTGCAATCTGTCTTGCTTTTTCTAAAGACATAATCTGTGGCGTTGACTTGGCGTTTTCAAGCAGAACTGCCAATGGAGGTAGATGAAACTCAGAAAAGTTTATCTCTTTGTCCTTACTGGAGTCAAAGAATCCGGCCGCGATACCACTTTCATCGAATTGGGCGAAAGCGGAGGAACCGATTCCCGTGGCCGCTACAATCATTAATAGACGTTTAATCTTATTCATTATGCTATGGTTTATGTTTGTCTTATACGTTATCTTTTTGGATAAATGCTGTCAAAGTGCGGAATATGATCTTCATATCCATCGTGAAACAATAGGTCTGTCCGTAGATGATGTCGAGTTGCTTGCGCTCTTCTGCTGACATCATACCACCTTTGCCACGTTCTTCGACTTGCCAGAGACCAGTGAGGCCGGCAGGCGCCATGAAACGGTCAATGCTGGAATCTACGGTGAGTTTCTCTGCCTCATAAAGAGGTAACGGACGATTGCCCACGATGGACATGTCGCCTTTCAATATGTTGAAGAGCTGTGGCAGCTCATCAATACTGTACTTGCGGATAAATTTGCCCACCTTGGTCACACGCGGGTCGTTCTCGATCTTGACAAAGGCGTTATTGTTCTCCTCTTCTTTTTCCTTGTTGAAGTCAGACTCGGATACCACGAAATCATCACCGACCAGCATGACCTCATCGTCGCTGATCATCATGTCTGACTCCATACCCATGTCCATCATCATCATCTCTGCTTCCTCGCCTAAAGGTGCCGTGATGACGCTCTGGTGATCCTTCTCTTCCTCATTGTCCTTCTCAGCATACTGGTTGCCAGCTTCCTTGGCGACCTCCTTCAGCCTCTGCTCTGCATCGGCATACATAGAACGGAATTTCAAGAAGTCGAAGACGGTATAGTTTGTACCGACGCGCTTAGACTTGAAGATGACTGGACCTTTGCTCTCCAGACGGATGGCAATGGCCGTAATGATGAATACCGGTGAAAGGATAATTATAGCCAACAGGGAGAAGAAGATGTCGAAGAGACGTTTCCAAAGAGGAATCTTGAAACGCAGGATACGATGCTTGGATGGGGCATCGTCGAACAACATCATCTCACGGTCGGAGATAAACGTGATTTTCTTGTTGAGGTCTGTAATGGAAGAATTGACATCAATCGTATCGTTGATGCCGCATTTCTGATACATCTTCCGGTCGTCCATCGTCAGCTCTTTGGTGAGCAGGATGATATAGACGTTCTTACATTTCTTCTTGATATAGGTGATAGCCGTGATATCTTCCGCCAAGACACTCTGCTCGTAGAACAAGATAAAGTGCTCGTTACGAACATGAGGGGCACAGGCAGAGGCGGCATCCTTATAGTTGGTCGCAAACTGAACCAACCGCCCGGGAATGTATCTCAGTCGTTCCTGGGTTTCTGGATTGTTGCCAAGATATACAATGCCTATCATATATATTATATAATATGTGTATACTTAGATGACGACTCAGGGAATAATCTTCTTGACCCTTATCTTCAGCTCCATCGGATTAAACGGTTTGACAATATAGTCCTCGGCGCCAATTTCCAACAGACGGATTCGTTCACTCGTAGAATCCTCGCTGGACAGCATAATGACGGGAATGTGCTTGAACAACTCGTTCTGCTTGATCCATTCCAAAAAATCGTCACCACGCATGCCTGGCATACGGATGTCGGAGATGATAAGGTCGGGCGTGTTACCAGCCTGAAGCCATTTCACTCCTTGCAATCCATCTGGCAACCACTGTACGTCGTAGTCGCTCATGAGGTAGATGGAGAGCACCTTTGCGATGGTCTCTTTGTCGTCAAGTATTAGTATTTTTTTCTTCATATATGAATATGGTTTTATTACGTAATAATGCTATTCCAAAGTGCAAAGGTAAACAAAATATTTTAATTGAACACAAAATTTGGTAAAAAAATTGCATTTTTGCTTAAAATAGTTGGAAAAATGGAAAAAAATGAGGAAATTTGCACATAAAGTATATCATTTATAGATAAATTGTTCCAAATTATGGCAAACAGACTTTTGTTAGGATTTGATGTCGGTAGCTCATCAGTGAAGGCATCGCTTGTTAATGCCGATAACGGCAAGTGTGTAGCAACAGCGTTCTTCCCCGAGAAGGAAGCACCCATTACGGCAGTCAAGGCCGGATGGGCTGAGCAGGATCCCCAGATGTGGTGGAATAATGCGAAGCTGAGTCTCAAAAAAATCATGGCTGACTCCGGAGCCAAGGCCGAGGAAATCAAGGCCATCGGTATCTCGTACCAGATGCACGGACTTGTGTGTGTGGACAAGGATCTGAAGGCTTTGCGTCCGGCGATCATCTGGTGTGACTCCCGTGCAGTTCCCTATGGTGAGAAGGCTTTTAAGGAACTTGGTGCTGAACAGTGCCTGAGTCATCTGCTGAACTCTCCGGGAAACTTTACTGCTGCCAAACTGGCTTGGGTGAAGGAGAATGAACCAGAGCTTTACAGCAAGATCTATAAGATCATGTTGCCTGGTGACTATATCGCCATGCGACTGAGTGGGGTGGCTAATACCACTGTCAGTGGTCTGAGTGAGGGTATGTTCTGGGATTTCAAGAACAACCAGGTGGCTGACTTCTTGATGAAGTATTATGGCTTTGACGCTTCGTTGGTTGCCGATATCGTTCCGACGTTTGCCGAGCAGAGCGTGGTCAGCGCTGAGGCCGCTGAGGAACTGGGCCTGAAAGCTGGTACACCGATTACCTATCGTGGTGGTGACCAGCCCAATAACGCCTTGTCGCTCAACGTGTTGAATCCTGGTGAGATTGCTGCTACTGCCGGTACTTCTGGCGTGGTGTATGGCGTGTTAGGTGAGGTGAACTACGACAAGCAGAGCCGTGTGAATACCTTTGCCCATGTGAACCATACTGCCGACCAGACCCGTTTGGGTGTGCTGCTTTGTATCAATGGTACAGGTATCCTGAATGCCTGGACGCATCGTAACATTACCCCGGAGATCGGTTATGCCGAGATGAATGATCTGGCTGCCAGTGTACCCATCGGCAGTGAGGGCGTGACCATCATCCCGTTTGGTAATGGTGCTGAGCGCGTATTGGAGAATAAGGAGATCGGTTGCTCTATCAATGGGCTGAATTTCAACAAGCACAACAAGGCTCATCTGGTGCGTGCTGCTCAGGAGGGTATCGTCTTCTCCTTCTGCTATGGTATGGAGATAATGCAGCAGATGGGTATGGACATCAAGAAGATCCACGCTGGTAAGGCCAATATGTTCCTAAGTCCGTTGTTCCGTGACACACTGGCTGGTGTGAGCGGTGCTACCATCGAACTGTATGATACGGATGGCTCGGTAGGTGCTGCTAAGGGCGCTGGTATTGGTGCTGGTATCTATGCCAATGCCGATGAGGCCTTTGCTACGCTGGATAAGTTGCAGGTGATTGAGCCGAAGGAGGCTGACCGTGCTGCCTATGCTGCTGCATACGCCCACTGGAAAGAGTCTTTGAAGAAGAATATGTAAATAAAGAAGCCCGCCAATCGGCGGGCTTCTTCATTATACTAGGCTTGCTTGATACCATTCAAACAACTTCTTTACACCATCCTCAATCTCAACCTTGTGGATCCAGCCGAGTGAGTGGAGTTTCGACACATCGATGAGTTTGCGCATGGTGCCGTCAGGTTTGGATGCATCAAACTCAACCGATCCCTCAAAGCCAACAGCCTTTACAACCAGTTCGGAGAGTTCGCGAATGGTCAGTTCCTTGCCCGTTCCCACATTGATATGACAGTTGCGAATCTCGCCTAATGACGGGATGGCTCCGCCACGACCTGCTGAGTGGTTGCGGTCTACGGCTCCATCGGTAGAGGCACCATAGTGCACGGATGAATATTTCTCAATGCCAATGACATCCTTAAAATCGACGTTCAACAGGACATGCACAGAGGCATCGGCCATATCTTCGCTCCACAAGAACTCGCGGAGTGGGGTACCTGTACCCCAGAGCACTACCTTATTATTATATATACCATACTTACCGAGCACTTTCAGAATGTCCTCCTTGGATGCCGACCCATTCACACCTTCTACGGGGCGCTTATTCAAGTCGATGGCAATTTTGTCCCATTCCTCATCGTGGATGAGTTTGGCGAGATAGATCTTACGCATCATGGCCGGCATCACGTGGGAGTTCTCCAAGTGGAAGTTGTCATTCGGACCATAGAGGTTCGTGGGCATCACGGCGATATAGTTCGTACCATACTGCAGATTGTATGACTCACACATCTTCAGACCAGCAATCTTGGCGATGGCATATTCTTCGTTGGTATACTCCAGCGGGGAGGTGAGCAGACAATCTTCCTTCATCGGCTGGGGCGCATTCTTCGGGTAGATGCATGTACTGCCCAGGAAAAGCAGTTTCTTCACTCCATGCGCATAGGCCTCGCTGATGACATTACACTGTATCTTCATGTTCATCATGATGAAGTCTGCGCGGTAGAGTGAGTTGGCCATGATACCACCCACGAAGGCTGCTGCCAGGACAACACCTTCCGGACGCTCCTCATCGAAGAACTTCCTGACTGCCACCTGATCCGTGAGATCCAGTTCCTTGTGACTGCGGCCTACCAGATTGGTATAACCCCTTTGCAGGAGGTTGTTCCAAATAGCGGAACCCACTAGGCCGTGGTGTCCCGCTACATATATTTTGCTATTCTTGTCTAATGTCATTACTTAACAATTCCTTTTTCCAAATACTCGGCCAGGTTGGTTCTTACCTTAGTAGCTGCATCCTCTGCTGCGACCTTGGCCATATCTGAATCAACCATAATGTTTACTAATTCCTCAAAACTGGTCTTGGCAGGATTCCAGCCAAGTTTGGCTTTGGCCTTAGTGGGGTCACCCCAAAGATTCACCACATCCGTAGGACGGTAGAAATCCGGTGATACTTCTATCAGCACATTGCCTGTGGCCTTGTCGATACCCTTCTCGTTTTCGCCTTCTCCTTGGAATTCCAGTTCGATGCCTACACGCTTGAAGGCATGATAACAGAATTCGCGGACAGAGTGCTGAACGCCTGTGGCGATGACGAAATCTTCCGGTTTGTCCTGCTGAAGGATCAGCCACATACATTCTACATAATCCTTAGCATAGCCCCAGTCGCGCAGTGAACTGAGGTTTCCCAACAGGAGTTTATCCTGCTTGCCCTGCTTGATTCTGGCTGCTGCAAGGGTAATCTTACGTGTGACGAAGGTCTCACCCCGACGCTCAGATTCGTGATTGAACAGAATGCCAGAGCAGCAGTACATATTGTAAGCCTCACGATATTCTTTGACAATCCAAAAGCCATACTGTTTGGCGACAGCGTATGGGGAATAGGGGTGGAATGGAGTGTTCTCGTTCTGTGGAACCTCCTCAACCTTTCCATACAACTCAGATGTCGATGCCTGGTAGATACGACATGTCTCTGTCATGCCAAGCTGGCGAACAGCTTCGAGGATGCGCAGTACACCTACTGCATCCACATCTGCCGTGAACTCCGGAGAGTCGAAGCTCACCTGCACATGACTTTGGGCTGCGAGGTTGTAAATCTCGTCGGGACGCACCTTGCCTATTACGCCAAGAATACTCATGGAGTCGCCAAGGTCGGCATAATGTAGATGGAAATGAGGTGTACCTTCCAAATGGGCAATACGCTCACGGAAATCAACAGAACTACGTCTGATCGTTCCATGAACCTCATAACCTTTGTCGATTAAGAATTCTGCCAGGTAAGAGCCGTCTTGGCCGGTGATACCTGTAATGAGAGCAACTTTTTTATTCATAATTTATTCGTTTCCTGAGAATTGTTTGATGCGTTGTTCCTCCGAGAGCTTGCAGATGAGGAGCGTGTCGTCCTTTTCGGCAACGATATAGCCGTCTAGTCCCTGAATGACCACTTTCTTCTCCTGGGTGGTGTGGACGATGCAGTTATGACTCTCGAAGATGTTGATGTCCTGACCGATGCTGACATTGCCGTAGAGGTCTTTCTTGCTCTGTTCGTGCAGAGAACCCCACGTGCCGAGATCACTCCATCCGAAGTCTGCCGGACAGACGAAGATCTCCTCGGCCTTCTCCATGATGGCGTAGTCGACCGAGATATTCTCACATTCGGGGAACTTGCGGTCAATCTCCTCCTGCTCCTTGGGTGTGCCATAGACGGGCAGCAGGGATTCAAATATTTTGGCCATCGCAGGCTGATAGACGCGGAAAGCATTGACGATGGTGTTCACATTCCAGATGAAGATGCCGGCATTCCAGAAGAAATAGTTCTTCTTGATATATTCCTGGGCGGTCTTCAGATCGGGTTTCTCACGGAAGGAGTCCACCCGGAAAATCTCCTTGTTGCGGAGGGAACTATTGCTCAGGTCTGCCTGGATGTAACCGTAACCAGTTTCCGGACGATTGGGCTTCATACCTAAGGTGACAATGGCATCAGTCTCACTGGTAAACAACATGCACTCTTTCACAACACGCTGGAACTCAGCCTTGTCTGTGACGATGTGGTCGCTGGGGGTCACCACGATGTTGGCCTTGGGGTCAGTTGACTTGATGCGCCAACTGACATAGGCAATACACGGAGCCGTGTTCCTGCGACAAGGTTCACAGAGAATGTTGCTTTCCGGCATGTCGGGCAGCTGTTCTTTGACGATGGCTGCGTATTTCTGATTGGTGACGACCCAGGTGTTCTCCGGGCGCACCAGATTGCCAAACCTCTCTACTGTCAATTGTAATAAGGTTTTCCCAACACCGAGGACATCAATAAACTGCTTCGGCTTCTCCGTTGTGCTCATGGGCCAGAAGCGACTCCCGACGCCGCCAGCCATAATAACCAGATGATTGTTTGTTCTTGCCATAATCTTCTAAGCTGATAATAATCGGCAAAGATAAGTATTTTCTCCGAAATAAACGAAGAAAAACGGGAAAAAAGTTATTTTTATGCAAGTTTCTTTATCTATTTCTTCTTCAGCACCCATTTCTTGGCCACAAAATAGAGTATGGCGAGCGCCAAGAGACCCAAGATGAATATCTTGATATATTCCGCATATTCACTGATCTTGTCGTTCAGTTGGTCTTCGGGTACGATGGCATGCAGGTACCATCCCAAGGCTGCCAAAACACTATGCCAGCCTCCGGCACCGATGGTGGTGAATAAAAGGAATTTCCCGTAGTTCATCCGTGCAAGTCCTGCGGGAATGGAGATCAGGTGACGGATAACGGGTACAAATCGTCCTGTCAGTGTGGCCGCTACACCGTGATCGTCAAAATATTTCTCACTCTTCTCAACCTTCTCCTGATTCAGAAGACACATCTTCCCCCATTTGCTGTTGGCGAACTTATAGACAACAGGTCTGCCGACATAAAGGGCTACAAAATAGTTGATACTGGCACCGACGTCAGCTCCCAGTGTTGCATAAAGAATGATGAGAAAAACGTTCAGTGAACCGCTGGCCGCATGATAGGCTGCCGGAGTGACGACAAACTCAGATGGTACGGGTATGACAGTGCTCTCAAGCAACATCAGGATGAACACAGTGGGATACCAGCCCAGACTGTTCAGAATATTGGTGATAAAATTCATATTTCTATGCTATGTTCGTTTGATTGATGATATATTGATAGTATTCTTTGGGATCCATTCCGCTGGGGAACAGACCACCGAGTACGGTCTTCGCCTCCTTGGGATTCTTCTCTGAGGCCAGTTTCAGATAATGCATGAACTCCTTTCCCTTGCCAAGGTCCCGGCAACAGAGCGCCATATAGGAAAAACCTTCGTTCCAGTTGTCTCCCATATCCTTGAACAGGCGTTTGAGGAAAATGTAAGAGGTCTGAGTGTACTGATTGTCATAGAGTGAGACGATGATCCGGAGCATCGTCCTAGGTGCATCTTCAGACATTTTGAGCGCCCCTTTGAAGGCTTCTGCCGCTTCTTCGGGACGTTTGTTGGCTAACAGAATGTGTCCTTTGATGATCTCCATGCTGGCATGATTGCAATCCAAAGACTCCGTCTCGCAAAGATAATAGAGGGCCGTCTCTGTCTCTCCCAGTTCACTGTGCCCAAAGGCCAGTTCCTGGTAGATTTCCGGGAGATACTGTGAGTCGGGTAGGGCCGCCTCCAAAGCTTTGTTAAGAATTTTGACGGCTTCTTGGTACCTTCCGAGATTGATGAGGCAGGTACCCTGATACAGGTATCCGAACTCGTCTTCATCCACTTGCTCGGAGTATCTCCGGAAGTAGTCGAGGGCTTCCTCGTAGTTCAAGAGATTGTAGAGACAATTGGCCTTCGACAAGAGACTCTCCGGGTCTTTCGGATCGATGGCAATCGCATACTCGCTGCTGGTGATGGCCGCACTATAGTCCTCTCTCATGAACTGTGCACTAGCCAGCGCGTTCCAGTAACGGATAGAGTAGGGGTCGTGGTCTATCAGTTCGTTGAAGATGCGTTCACTGTCCTTATATTTCCCAAGTCCGAACAGCGTGTGCGCCATCAGTTCCTTAAAGCTGTCGGAGTCGTCTCCCTGCGAACGGGCCATCCACTGGAAAGCCTTGTCGTGCTGTTCGTAGTCGGAGAAGATGTTGGCCACATCATAGACATAGTCCATCAGTTCGTCTGTCATGATATCCTTCATCTGTTCGATGAAGTATTGGTCGGCCTCTTCCGTCTTACCTTGACAGACTAGGATCTCGCCCTTCAGATAGACAGCTTCCATCGTATCGACGGCCTCAATCCTCTCTGCATATTCCCTGGCAGTCTCGAAGTCATTGTTCACAAGAGCCTCCCTCGCTTTGAAAAGCAAAGGACCTACGGCTTCGGGATTGTATTCCAATGCCAGGTCGACGGCAACCTTTGCCTTCTCGGGAAAACCGTTGTACTGGTAATAGTCGGCAATATCGGCCAAGTCGTCAGCATCGATATAGATAGGATGCTCCGACTCGACCGACTCCTCGTATTGGTTCAGGATCGTGCGGAATTCTTCGCTGTCGAAATATGCGAGATCGTCTGACTGCATCAATACTGTTTAGTTCTTCTTCCAAGTATCCTTAAGCCCGACGGTCTTGTTGAAGACGGGATGCTCTGCCGTAGAGTCCAGATCGGGCGTGAAGTAACCGATACGCTGGAACTGCAGGTGACTCAGTGGAGCCATCGCGGCGGCAAAGGGCTCGATATAACATTCTGTCAGGACTTTCAGGTTGTCGGGATTCATCATCTGTTCCCGGGCCTGAGCATAGGTGAGACCTTCATCCTGCAGACGGGCCAGTTCGTCACGGGGATTCTCCACCTTCCACAGACGGTCATAGAGACGTACCTCTGCCTTCTTGGCGTTATGGCAGCTTACCCAGTGCAGGGTCTTTCCCTTGATCTTACGGTCTGCACCAGGCTGCCCGCTTCGGGTCTCAGGATCGTATGTGCAGTAGATGGTTGTGACACGACCCTCGGCATCCTTGTCGCAGGGGTGCTCCTCGTCGCACTTGATGATATAGGCATTCTTCAGGCGCACCTCCTTGCCGGGAGCCAGACGCATAAATTTCTTCTCGGCCTCCTCCTGGAAATCGTCGCGCTCAATCCAGATTTCACGTCCGAACTCCACCTCATGGGTACCGTCGGCCTCGTTCTCAGGATTGTTGATGGCCGTGAGGGTCTCGGTCTGTCCTTCGGGATAGTTGGTGATGACCACCTTCACGGGATCGAGGACGGCTGACACGCGGATGGCCCGACTGTTCAGATCGTCACGCACTACACTCTCCAGCAGTGCCATATCGTTCAGGGCGTCAATCTTCGTGTAGCCGATCTTGTCGATAAACTTCACGATACTTTCGGGAGAATAGCCTCTGCGACGGAAACCGCAGATGGTCGGCATACGTGGATCATCCCAGCCGCTGACGATACCGTCTTCCACCAAAGCCTTGAGGTTGCGCTTCGACAGGAGGATGTAGTTCAGATTCAGCTTATTGAACTCCGTCTGACGGGGACCCTGATAAGTGGAGAGTGAAGCAGACAACTGTGCGAGTCTGCTGCCGCTCTCTGTCTGAGCTCCGCAGTCTGCTGCCCATTCGCGCATCCACTCCACGAAGAGATCATACAGGGGACGATGCTCCACAAACTCCAGTGTACACCAAGAGTGGGTGACACCTTCCAGATAGTCACTCTGTCCGTGGGTGAAGTCATACATCGGATAGGCATTCCATTTATTGCCTGTACGGAGGTGGGGGATGTTCAGCACACGATAGATCAGCGGATCGCGGAACAGCATGTTCGGATGGGCCATATCGATCTTTGCACGAAGCACCAGCGTACCCGGCTCACACTTTCCGCTGTTCATAAATTCAAACAGCTTCAAGTTCTCCTCTACGGGACGATCTCTGAAGGGACTGTTTGTACCTGGACTGGTGGTGGTGCCCTTCTGCTGGGCAATCACCTCTGCACTCTGTTCGTCCACATAGGCACGTCCTTTCTTGATGAGCCACACGGCAAAGTCCCAAAGCTCCTGGAAATAGTCGCTGGCGTAGTAGACATTAGCCCACTGGAACCCGAGCCACTTGATGTCGTGCTCGATGCTCTCGATATATTCCGTATCCTCCTTCTGGGGGTTGGTGTCGTCAAAGCGCAGGTTGCACTCGCCACCGTATTTCTTGGCCAGTCCGAAGTCGATGGCGATGGCTTTCGCGTGGCCGATATGCAGGTAACCGTTAGGCTCTGGCGGGAAACGGGTCTGAATTCTACTGGCGTTCTTACCTGCTGCCAGATCGTCAATCACCATCTGCTCGATGAAACTCACCGACTTCCTCTCCTCACTTTCGTTTTTGATTTTCTCTTCCATATCTTATTTTTTTACCTTTTTACTTTTTTACCTTTTTACCTTTACTTGATGCCTCTTTCATTCAAGGCCTTGGAGTATTTTGCCGCATTCCTTAGATGTTCCGAATAGCTGCTAGCAAAGTTATGGGTGCCCGAGAAGTCTTCCTTGGCACACATATAGAGATAGTTGTGGCTTGGTGCGTTCAGCACAGCATCGATACCAGCCACAGACGCCACCTTGATGGGGCCTGGAGGCAGCCCGGTATTCTTATAAGTGTTATACGGACTGTCGGTATTCAGCATATTATGGTAGATGCGTTTTAGCGCAAAGTCTTTCAGCGCGAACTTCACCGTGGGGTCTGCTTGCAGGGGCATGCCTTTCTTCAGACGGTTCAGGTACATCCTGGCAATCATCGGCTTCTCGGGATTGTTGGAGGTCTCTTCGTCGATGATGCTCGCCAACGTGCATACCTCATTGGGATTGAGACCGAGGGCGGTAGCCTTCGCCAGACGGCTCTTGTCCCAGAACTTGTCGTGCTCTTTCTTCATACGGTTCAGGAGGTTCTCGATGCTGGTATTCCAGTACACCTCGTAGGTGTTAGGCACAAACAGACAGACGATGGTAGTCGTGTCGTAACCCATCTTGGCACATAAGGTGGGGTCCTTGAATAATATTGAGAGTGCCAGACTGTCCATCATCAGCTTTCTGGAGAGTGCGCCTGCCAGCTTGTCGGTAGTCCTGCTCTCGGGAATGGTCAGTCGTACCGGTTCCTGATGACCGTTCTTCAGTTTCCGCAACACGGCGATGACGCCTTCGTCGGGCAGGATGGCATATTTGCCGGTCCTGATGTTCTTGCTGTAACCGGAATGTCTTGACAGCAACTTGAAACTGAGCAGCGCCTGCTCCTTGGCGATTGGCTTGAGTTTCGCTGCTACGGAGTCCAGGTTGTCGTTGTCGTCGATATAGACATATTCGCACTTATCCGACTTGGACAGACTGCCCGTCAGATAGAAAAACATCAAGCCTGCCAGTGCCAGCACGCAGATGATGATGGGTATGATATAATGCTTCTTCTTGATGGCTTTCATCACCCTGATGATTAAAATTGCTGCAAATTTACGAAAAATCTGTGATAATATGTGTAATATGTGGTTATTTTTTGTATCTTTGCAGTAAAATAGTGACGTATGAAGCTAAGATTCACCATTCAATACGGTACACAATGGGGTGAAAACCTCTATGTGGCCATCACTTATACGAGTAGGGATGCCACCGAGAAAGTGCGCCGTCTGCCTATGACGACAGACGACGGATGGCACTGGGTGTTGGAGACTTCTGCCGTGGAGTCCCGACAGCATCCCGTGGAGACCATCACCTATTATTATTATGTCGCCGATGCCGACGGTGTCGAGTTGAGACGGGAATGGACGGGTGTGCCACGAACCTATTACTTTGACGCGACGAAGAACTTCATCATGCCAGACCTCTGGCGTGAGGTTCCCCTGCAATATCACCTTTTCAGCAAAGCCTATCAGGTGACGTCTGGGCTGCCTACCGACGAGACACTTCATGTCCAGCGGGTGCCGCTTTATCGTAAGACCGTCATCTTCCGTGTGTCTGCCCCGCAGTTGAAGGGTGGTCAGTCTGTGGCCATCCTCGGCAGTCATCCGGCCTTGGGCAGCTGGAGTCCTGCCCGTTATCTCCGGATGGAACCCTTGGGACTCTGCGAGTGGCAACTCTCTGTGAATGTCGATGCCATCCTGTTGCCGTTGGAGTTCAAGTATGTGATTGTCGATGATGCCACCCATGCGCTCCTGGCCTGGGAGGAAGGTGATAACCGCTCCATCGAGGGTGTGCTCCCTCCCGAGCAGACGGCCGTTCCTGATGGGACGGTGTTGGTGGTCAATGGTGAGAGCCTGCGGGTGAAGGAGGATACGTGGCGCGCTGCTGGTGTCTGTGTGCCGGTGTTCTCGCTCCGTAGCAACCATTCCTGTGGGGTGGGTGACTTCGGCGATCTCCGTCTGCTCGTAGACTGGGCTGTGGCCACAGGGATGAAGGTCATCCAACTGCTGCCCGTCAATGATACTACCGCCTCCTGCTCCTGGAGCGACTCCTATCCCTATAACATCGTGTCTGCCTTTGCCCTGCATCCCCAGTATCTCGACCTCGAAGCCATCGGGCCGCTGCATGACAAGAAACGGATGACGGCCTTCCTGCGGCAGCAGAGTGAACTCAATGCGTTGAACTATACCGACTATGAGGCAGTGCAGCGCGTGAAGTTCGACTATATCCGAGAGGTCTTCGAGGAGCGTGGTCAGCAGACCTTGGACTCTCGGGAGTTCAAGCAATGGTTTGAGGATAACCATGACTGGCTTGAACCCTATGCCGCTTGGGTGATCCAACGGCAACCGGATCAGACTAAGAAACCCGTTATCGGACTGGTCTATTTCACCCAATACCACCTCCATCTCCAGTTAAAGGCTGCTGCCGACTATGCCCGTCAGCAAGGTGTGGTCTTGAAGGGTGATGTGCCCATCGGTGTCAATCGTGACAGCGTCGAGACGGCCATCCATCCAAATCTCTTCTGCCTCGACAGTTCTACAGGCGCACCGCCTGATAACTTCTCGCAGAACGGACAGAATTGGGGCTTCCCGACGTATAATTGGGAGTCAGGAGTCAGGAGACAGGAGACAGTAGGTTTGACTGGGTGGTTCCAGAAACGCATCAAGTGGATGGAGCAATACTTCGACGCCATTCGCATCGACCACGTATTGGGCTTCTTCCGTATATGGGAGATTCCCGGCGATGCCCTCTTCGGACTCCTCGGCCATTTCTCTCCTGCACTGCCTATGACACAGGGGGAAATCGAATACTTCGGACTGTCGTTCCGTAAGGACCTCTTTACCCGACCGTTCATCAACGACCGCGTGCTCCAGCGCCTTTTCGGACTTCACGTCGGCTATGTGAAAGAACATTTCCTCATCCCCCGCAGCTACGGACTCTATGACCTGAAGGCAGAATACGACACCCAACGGAAGGTGTGTCAGGCTTTCGAGGGCAAAGGTGACGAGAACAGCCTGTGGATTCGTGACGGGCTCTATCGTCTGATCAGCAATGTGCTCTTCCTCGAGGATCCCCGTCAGCCGGAGATGTACCACCCGCGTATCGGTGCCTGGCAGGAACCGGTCTACGAGGCACTCACCGCCGAGGAGAAGGATGCCTTCATGCGGTTGTACAACAACTATTATTATCAGCGTCATAATATGTTCTGGGGTGCTACGGCCATGCGACGTCTCACGGAGGTGTTCGGTCATACCCACATGCTCTGCTGCGCCGAAGACCTCGGTATGCTGCCCGAGTGTGTGCAGCCGGTCCTTGACGCCCTCCGCATCTTGACCCTCGAGATCCAGTCGATGCCCAAGGAGAGCGGGTTCGAGTTCACCCATCTCGATGGTAATGCCTATCGCAGCGTGGCCACGATCTCCACCCACGATATGCCGCCCTTGCGCCTCTGGTGGGAGGAGAGTCCGGAACGTACCCAGCGCTACTATGTCTCGATGCTTCAGAAACAGGGTCGTGCCCCGGAACACCTGCCTGCCCATCTGGCCGAGGAGATCATCGCCCGTCATCTCTACAGCCCGTCGATGCTCTGCATCCTTTCGCTGCAGGACTGGCTGGCGATGGACACCGAACTGCGTGGCAAACATCCCCGCGACGAACGCATCAACGTGCCCAGCGATCCCTACAACCACTGGAAGTACCGTATGCATCTGCCCCTGGAGGATCTCATCGCCGCCTCTAAATATAATAATAAGGTACGCACGATGATTCAGCGAAGCAAGAGGTAGTTTACAGTTTACGGTTTACAGTTTATAGATGATTACCTATAGCGCATACATATTTGATCTCGATGGGACGCTGCTGGATACCTTGGGTGATCTGGCAGCTTCTGTGAATTATGCCCTTCGGACGCACGGGATGTCTGAACACACGATTGACGATGTGCGCCGTTTTGTGGGCAATGGGGTGCGGAAACTGATGGAACGGGCGATTCCCGATGGCGCCTCGAATCCAGACTTTGAGGCCACCTTCGCCACCTTCCGCCAGCATTATATGGCTCATTCGCTCGATACGACCAAGCCCTATGACGGTATTCCCGAGGCACTTACTGCCCTGAAGGCAAAGGGCTGTCATCTCGCCGTCGTCAGCAATAAGATGATGGCTGCCACCCAGGAACTCTGCTGTCATTTCTTCCCAGACACCATCGAGGTGGCCATCGGTGAGAACGAAGCCGAAGGCATCCGCAAGAAACCCGCACCGGACACCGTCTTCGCCGCACTCCGTCAGCTTGGAGTAGGGCAGGAGGGAGCCGTCTACGTCGGTGACAGCGACGTGGATATTGAGACCGCCCGCAACAGCGGCCTGCCTTGTATCAGTGTCCTTTGGGGATTCCGCGACCGTGATTTCCTTTTACAGCATGGAGCGAAGACGTTCATCTCCGCTCCATCCGAGTTGTTATTGTAGGCACGGATTAACACGGCCTTAATAAATTAAGGACACGGCTTTTGAGGCGGATAATGAGGTGGTTCAGACCACCCCCTGGCCCCTCCTAACTCAGGAGGGGAAAGCTGCGCCGAGAAAGCCGTGTCTTTGATAAAAGCCGTGTCGCTCGGCTTTGCCGCTTGCTACCATCGGGACGCAAGAATCCGTGCCTAATTTATAACTGCTGCAATCTTGCGATGTATTTGCCTAAGATGTCGAACTCGAGGTTGACGACGGTGCCGACCTTGATATCGCAGAAGTTCGTATGCTCGAAGGTATAGGGGATGATGGCCACCTGGAAAGTATTACTCGTGGGATTGCAGACCGTCAGTGAGACGCCATTTACCGTCACCGAACCCTTATCCACCGTAAAATACCCTTTCTTCGCCATCTCTCGGTTCTCCGGATATTCGAAGGTGAAATAGGTTGAGCCGCCGGCATCAGCCATCGCGATGCACTTCGCCGTCTCGTCCACGTGTCCCTGCACGATATGACCGTCTAGCCGCCCGTTCATCAGCATCGAGCGCTCCACGTTCACCTTGTCGCCCACCTTCAGCAGACCGAGGTTCGTACGGTCGAGTGTCTCCTTCATCGCGGTGACGACGTAGGTCGGGGATTGCAAATCCCCTCCAACGGCCCCTGCGGGGAGAATCTTAACCACCGTCAGGCAGACGCCGTTATGGGCGACACTCTGATCGATGCTTAACTCACCGACAAACGAACAAGTCAGCGTGAAGTCGATATTCTCGCGGTCTTTCTTTATCGCCACAACGGTGGCAAACTCTTCAATAATACCAGAAAACATATAAACGCCCCCTAAGTTAGGGGGATGGGGGTCTGAACAAGCGTACATCAGACCTTTTAAATTAATACTCGGGATTCTGCGCTTGTTCAGACCCCTGTGGCCCCCTAACTTAGGGGGCATTAAAAACCGGGTACGTGCCGATGATTTGGTGAAAACTCCTGTTTCACACGATAAGGGTGCTCCCTGCTGTTGTAATCCACCGGCATTACTGCTCTCCCGAAGGATAACTGTGGCCCGCCATTGGCAAGGGAAACAGTCCCAATGAATTTTTTAATGTAGAGTATCCCGATCTATGCGGCACGACCCGTATTTCTGAGTGCAAAGATACAAAATTAATTGATAATGGACAATGGATAATGGATAATTTTGCTCCGCCTTGTTATTTTTTAACGATTCACTTCCTGCGTCTCCTCCAGAACCACAGCAACAGCAGCACTGCCAGCACGACGAGACCGATGATCCAATAAACCGTCTGTCCATAACCCGTGAACGGTGGAATGATGACCTCTACCGTGCGCAGGTCGAACTTGTCAGGCGACTCCAGCAGGAACGCCTTCACCTTAAAGGTATAGGTGCCGGCCTTCAGCTTGTCGTAGGTGGCAATGCGGCTCTTGTCCACGTTGTGCCAGTCCTCCTCGTAGCCTTCGAGCATATACTGGTAGTGCACACGATGCTGCAAGGCATAGTTCATCGCCGCGAAGCGGAAGCTGAAGCTTTTACAGTTGGCAGGCAACTTCACCCTGCGGGCCATCGGCACGTAGAAGTCGTAGTTGTCGTTGAACCTCGGACTCTGCAGCTCCCCGTTGACGAAGAAGTCGGTGATCTGCAGTTTCAGCAGCGAACCCTTCTCTGCCATCAGCTTACTGCGGTCCACGACATAGTAGCCGTTGATGGTTCCGAAGAGGATGTCATCGTTCTCCAGTGTGATGGCGCCGCCCTCGGAGATCATCGTCTCGTCCACACCGTCGAGGTTGGAGAACGTGGTGAAGCTTTTCTTCTCCATATCGAGGGTGGAGATGATGTGCTCGGTGGCGAACCAGACATTGCCGCGCTGGTCGAAGGTGATGCTACGGATCTCTTCCGAGGGCAGACCGTCCTTGGCACCGAAGTTCTCAAACAGCCAGTTGCCGTCCTTGTCCTTGCCGATGCTGTAGGCGATGCCACCGCCGTTCGAGCCTACCCACATGTGACCCTTGTTGTCGCGCTTCAAGATGATGATGTCATTGCTCATCAGCACCTGGTCACCCTCCGAGGGCATCTTCAGTTTCTCGATCTTCACCTCCTTGCCCTCATACCTCATGATGAGCACGCCGTCGGTGGTTCCTGCCCACACGTTTCCTTCAACGTCGAGCTCTATTGTTCTGACTTTCAGGTAGGTATTATTCTTTGGGTATTCCTTCATGCCGTTCTTCGGATGCTGAAAGATGAAGCCTCCCCTCGAGTCCTTTACCATGAGATTCACGCCGCCGCCATAGGTGGCAATCCAGATGTTCCCATGCTTGTCTTCTAAGGCGGAGTAGGCGTTGTTGTCGCTGAGGCTCTGCGGGTTGCCTTCCTCACAACGGAAATTCTGTATATCCCAGCCGCCGTTAGCCTTGGCCGACATCTTGAACACACCGTAGTCCTTCGAACAGATCCAGTAGTTGCCCTTCGAGTCTTTCGTGATGCCGTAGATTCTGCCGAAGCCGTTGCCCTGAGAGTCCTGGGTGATCTTCTCCTTCCGGCCGTCGTCATAGTTCAGGAAGATACAACTGCTCTTGTTTCCGAGCAACAGCACTTTCCGGTCCTTGTCGTAATAGAGGGCACGGATCTCGTTCTCCAGCGTCGAGGCGGCATCGGGTACGGGCCTAATGCGGACGATGTTGTCCTTGAGGATGTCGAGTTTCTCCAGTCCTCTGCGGCTGGTCGATTCCCATACCACACCCTCTTTGATCACCAGTGCCGCGTTGACGGTGTTCGACAGGTTCCAGGGGTTGCTGGGATCGTTGTGGAAGTACTCGACCTGGTCTTTCTCGCGGTTATAGTAGCCGTAGCCGCCGTGGTTCATGCGGATCCACACGACGCTGTTGTGCTCATTGAACTCTCCGCCGCGTCCGTCCTGCTCCGGCACGAGCACGGTCTGCTGGAAGAACTTCTCGTTGCCCGTCTCGGGATTCAGGCGTGCCACACCCATCCGGTCGTCGCAGAACCACACCAGGCCGTGACTGTCCACATAGATGCTGAAGATACCCATGCCGTTGGGCTTCCTCAACAGCTTTGGCTCCTGTCCGTAGGCGAACGAGTAGATGCTGCCGTCCTTCGTGGCGGCGTAGATGTTATAGCCGTTGGAGTGCAGGCATGAGATCTTCTGCTCGGGCAGGATAGCCTTCTTCTCCAGCGACAGGTTCCGGCGGTCCAGACGGTGGATGCCCTGGTTCGTGCCTAACCAGATGTCGCTCTGATAGCCCTCGGCCATACTCGTGATGATCAGTTCGCCAGCGGCCATCTTCTCGCTCTTCAGACCCCGTCGGTCCAGCGACATGATATAGATGGTCTTGTTGCCGGCGATGCTTACGAGCACCTCACCCGAACTGGTCACGAGTAGCGGTGCATTCGTCCGGTACTCCTCGAAGCCGTCGTAGCCCTCGAAGGGGTTGATGATATGGTCAGTATTCCTGTCCAACACGAATACACGGTCGTCGTACATGTGCATCCACACGTTTTGCGACTGGTCGATGACGATGTCGAGGATGCGGTTGTGCAGGTTCTTGATGTGGCTGGAGTTGCCCGTCTTGTAGTTATAGAACTCATAGCCGTCGAAGCGCGACAGGCCGTTCCAGGTGGCGAGCCAGATGAAGCCGAGGTCGTCCTGGCAGATCATCGACACGGCATTGCTGCACAGGCCGTCTTCGGTAGACAGGTGTTGGCGCGATGCCTGTAACTGCTGGGCGGAAACGGTCTGACAGCTGAGCGTCAGCACGGCACTCAGAAGCAGTAGTTTGTAATATCTGTAATAGTTCATATTCTTGTCAGTTTTAATATTTACTTGCAAAAGTACATATTTTCCGCAAATAATCCAAATAATTCGCGGAATTTTCCTATCTTTGCACAAAATTTAAGGAATTATGACAAAGAACATCTGTATTCTCGCCGGCGCAAGGCCGAATTTCATCAAAGTGTCTCCCTTAGTGCGGGCCATCAGTCAGCGTCCTGAGGCCAGCTGCCTGCTCGTCTATGCCGGCAGTGCCGACGATCCGACGCTCGAAGCCTCCCTCTTCGACGACCTCCAGATAACCCGTCCGCAGTACTACTTGGGCGTTGTCAGCACGAGCCTCAATGAGATCACCAGTCAGGTGATGGCGCAGTTCGACAAGTTCCTCGACGAGCATCCCGTCGATGTGGTGATCGTGGTCGACGACCTCGCCTCGACGATGGCCGCCGCGATTGTCACGAAGAAACGGGGCATCTGCCTCGCCCATCTCGTGGCCGGCACGCGCTCCTTCGACATCAAGATGCCCAAGGAGATCAACCGCCTCGTCATCGACGCCCTGTCCGACTACCTCTTCACCGCCGGTGTCCGCTCAACGGGCGTCGCCACCCGCGAACAGTCCGAGCAGTCGCAGACCTATATGGTTGGCAACATCCTCATGGACACCCTCCGTTTTAATCATGACCGCCTTTGCCGTCCGTCATTACTCCCTGATCTTCAGGAGAATAGCTACCTTGTCTTCACGCTTAACCGTAAGGCTCTCCTCGCCGACGAAGCCAACCTCCGCCGCATGCTCACCACCCTCATTGAGGCTGCCAACGGTACCCCCATCATCGCCCCTCTACGCGATGATGCTGCAAAGACCGTTCTGGCGAATTTGCAATTCGACAGCATGGAGTCTGGAATTTGTAATTCCATCCGCCTCATCGCCCCGCTCAGCTACCTTGAGTTCGGCTGGCTGACAGCTCACGCCAAGGGTGTCATCACCGACTCGGGCAACGTCGCCGAAGAGGCCACTTTCAACGGCGTCCCCTGTATCACTCTTAACAACTACACTGAGCATCAGGAGACCGTTACCGTCGGCTCCAACGTCCTCGTGGGCGAAGACCCTGACCGTCTCCGTGAAGCCGTCACCCAGCTCGTCAATGGCCAGTGGAAGCACAGTGCCTTACCCGACCGCTGGGATGGACGTACCGCCGACCGCATCCTTCAGATCCTCCTCGCCTGAAGTATTTTCTAACACGAATTACCACAAATAGCCACGAATGTTCATCAATATTTAATCCACGAATGATCATTAATTTAATTTATGAAAAATTCGTGTTCAATTCGTGATAATTCGTGTTGATATATAAATTATTCCAGCTAATTCACGTAAAAAGTTCCGAAAATCTCCCTCAATTCCAAATAAATGCTTAACTTTGCAGCGCAAAAAGAGATAAATTTAATAAATTAATAACCACTTAACAAACAGAAAGAGTATGAAAAAGTTAATGATGATCGCTTGCATGATGCTGTTCTCAACAGCCATGTTCGCAGAAAAAGGTGACTGGTGGATTGGCGGTGGCTTCAGCTATGGTATCCATTCAGACTACAAGAATTTCGGTATTGGTGTGAAGGGCCAGTACGAGATTCTCGACAACTTCCGTGCCATCGCTCAGGTGGATCACTTCTTCAAGCACGACGATGTCCAGATTTCCGACATTAACATCAACCTCGAGTATGCTTTCCCCGTCAGCGAAGCCATCAACGTCTATCCGATCCTTGGTCTGGCTTTTGTAGGTCACAGCTCGAGCAACTTCGGCTTCCTGAATTCCGCCAAGGCAGGCTTCAACGTCGGTGCAGGCGCAGAAATCCCCTTCAACGATAAGTGGAAGATTTTCCTCGATGCGAAGTATCAGATTGTTAGTGGTTGGGGCCGCTTTGTCCCGACTCTCGGCGTGATGTTCGCCCTCTAAGAAAAATCATACCCTGGCGCCGTCTGGCGTCAGGGCTTATCATTTATAAACCAACCTAAGACGTAACACAATGAAAAGAATCGTTTTAATGTTAATGATGGTGGTGGCCTTCGCCGCTACTGCCGATGCTCAGGGCTTCCTCAAGCGCCTGAAGGACCGTGCGCTCAACTCTGCTGAGAACGCCATTTCCAACAAGGTGGACAGCAAGATCTACGACGAGACTAACGACGCGATGGACGATGTCCTCGACGGCAAGAAGTCCAAGAAATCCAAGAAGTCCAGTAACGACGACGAGGAGGCTGTCGCAGAGGATAATACTCCTGATGCCGTAGCCCAGAACCAGAAGAGCGACTTCGTTCGTGGTAGCGTGATCCTCTTTGAGGACGACTTCGCTGGTGAGCAGATGGGTGAGTTCCCCTCTAAGTGGGATATCAGTGATGGTAGTCTGGAAGTGGCTTCCGTCAACGGCAAGAAGTATGCGCACAGCAATTCTTCAGGAACTACTGTATTCTCTCCTCTGATGGAGAATATGCAGTCTTATCTGCCTGATGTCTTTACCCTCGAGTGGGAAGAGTTTATGTGTAAGCCTGGTGATATAGACCAGATGGCATGGCATATCTATTTCTATCAGGGTGACGACGAGCTTGGCAATATCTATAAAATGTTCCGTCCAGGTAATCCGGATGTTTACGGAAACTATTCATTTAAGAAGGGTGGCGGTGCTTCTGGTGATGTGACTGGCGATTTGAGATGGGATGATTTGGAGAAATGTGTTAAGCTTGGACAGTGGAACCATTTCGCTATTTCGTTCAACAAGCGTGCTTTCAAATATTATATCAATGGGCAGCGTGTCATCAATCTGCCTAATGTGGCTGCTCCCAGTCGTTTCGAATTCCATGTCCAAGATGGATACCCGTATCGTGGCGTTGGTCATGTGATTCTCGCCAAGGGTGCTGCAGATCTCTATCAGCGTCAAACCACTGACCTCTCCGCCGTTGAGAAGGCCATTGCCGAGACGGGTAAGTTCGTGACCAACAACATCCTCTTCGAGACCGGCAAGGCTACGCTGAAGCCCGAGTCGATGGCTGAGATCCAGAAGGTCGCCGACTACATGAAGAAGAACGCCGGTGCCCGTTTCGAGGTGCAGGGCCATACCGACAACCAGGGCTCCGACGCCATCAACGACCCGCTCTCCCAGCAGCGTGCTGAGGCCGTCGTCAAGGCTCTCGAAGGCCTCGGCTGCGATCCCTTCAACCTCCGTCCCGTTGGTAAGGGCTCCCACGAACCCGTCGCTGACAACAAAACGGAAGAAGGCCGCGCCAAGAACCGCCGTGTCGAGTTCATAAAGAAATAGAAGTACGACTTTCTTATGTGTATATAAACCACAGATTACGCAGATTACACAGATTTCAATGGATTTAGTCGCAAGCGACGGATTAAACAGATTGTTGATTGTTTCGCGCAGCAATCGTGGCTTCAGCCACTATAATCATAATAAATCTGCGTAATAGAAAAAACGCGTAGCCAAAATCTGTGAAATCTGCGTAATCTGTGGTTGATCATTAACATGAGAAACTTGAATAATTTAAAAGAGGGCGTGTCAAAATAGGCACATCCTTTCTTTATCGCAAAGCTTTCTCAAGCCAGGGCTTTGTTATGTCCAAGATTTTTTGTACCTTTGGACCAAGTTTTCAAAAACATGGCAAAGATACACTTTCGTCCTTACACTACCAAGCAAATTCTGCTTTTTCCGCAAAGAA
>JAEEGI010003745.1_pt1 | contig 36131 bp, 27 predicted proteins | sample 8958751 | NCBI WGS metagenome assembly JAEEGI01 (sample SAMN16246545, study PRJNA631951) | gut metagenome | biome: gut microbiome; feature: rumen; material: KS-attached | host: Bos | place: Iran: Karaj | collected 2018-10 | reverse complement strand
TCAACGGTGTTCGCAAGAAACTCTCTAACGAGCGTTTCGTTGCCAACGCACCAGAGGCTGTCGTTGCATTGGAGCGCAAGAAAGAGGCTGACTCTCTCGAGAAGATTGCCGTACTTGAGCAGACTATAGCAGAACTAAAAAAATAGACATGAAAGTATATAAGGAAAGGTCATACGTGGCATGCTTAAAAGATGGTTTTGGGTTCTTTGCGAAGAACCTGAAATCATTGTGCCGTATCATGTTGCCATACTGCATTCTCATATCAGTAATATCATTGCTGTTTAATATCTATATGTTGCGCATGGGCGTTGCAGTAACTACCGGTGCAACTATCCTGATATCAGACATTATGCTCGGATATGTATTTCTATTCCTTATCTTAATGGCTATACTACTATGCTACCTCTATGCCGACGGACGACTAATGCTTTACAACAGGCGCATGATGGGCATAGAACCGCCAGCAAGCCAATTGAGTGGTGGAAAGAATTGGATGGTTACACTGAAACGTACCAACCGCATGGTGAAACGAATGTTGCCATTCGTGGCCGTGTTTGTGTTGATTACATTAGTTTGCATGTTGATGTTTGGAGCATTGATGGCCGTAGCCTCTGCGTGCGGACTAAAGGGCATCATGCTGGCAGTATTAGCCATACCAATATTGCTGTTGCTATTGATAGCACTGTATGCTATTTCCCAACCACTGACATACTCTGCCTTTGAATTTCTGATAGAAGACAGAAAGATAACGCTGCGCGATATGTGGAAATCATACAAGACTGGCTGCAAATACACATTAAAGTATATGGGAGTGACGCTACTCACTTCCTTCATAACAGCAGTTATAACACTGATATTACGCCTACCAGAATTTGTATTTACACAGGCATATACGGAAAGTATCAATGAAAGTCTGCTAAATGGCGAAAATGTGCAGATATCATCAACAATACTGATATTGACACTTATTTTCAGTGCATTGATTTCGGCAATAGTGCTCCTAATCAACAATTTACCGTTGAATTTCGTACAACTCTACCTATATGGTGATGCGAAATCAAAGCAAAACAAAATCAACACGCTTCAGAATATATAACAAATGAGGCTTATAACAAACAGATTAAACCAATGAAAAGAATACTATTCATAGACCGTGATGGTACAATCATAAAGGAACCGGCAGACGAACAGATTGACAGTTTTGAGAAGCTGGAATTTGTGGAGGGAGTATTCCGCAACCTCGGATTCATACGCAAGAACCTTGACTTTGAATTTGTCATGGTAAGCAACCAAGATGGTCTGGGTACGGATTCTTTTCCAGAGGAGACATTCTGGCCTGTTCACAACTTCATACTCAAGACACTGAAAGGCGAGGGTATCGAGTTTGACAACATACTCATTGACCGCCATTTCCCTGAGGACAACCACCCATGCCGCAAGCCTGGCACTGGTATGCTGACGGAATATATCGACAACCCAGAATACGACCTCGCGAACTCATACGTTATCGGTGATCGGGAGACTGATGCGCAGCTTGCTGCAAACCTTGGTTGCAAGGCTCTGATTCTCGGCAAAGATGACATCACATGGGAAAAGATAGCTGAAATATTGTTTGCCGGTGAGCGCATAGCAGAAATCACACGAACAACAAAAGAAACAGACATCACCGTCCGTCTGAACCTTGACGGCACTGGCAAGTGCGACATAGAGACCGGACTGGGATTCTTTGACCACATGCTTGAGCAGATAGGTCGCCACGGTATGATGGACCTGTATGTGCGTTGCAACGGCGACCTGCACGTAGATGAACACCACTCCATAGAAGACACCGGCATAGTACTGGGCGAATGTATATTGAAGGCTCTGGGTGACAAGCGCGGCATAGAACGCTATGGATACTCCCTGCCTATGGATGACTGTTTGTGTCAGGTGGCACTCGACTTCGGCGGCCGCCCATGGCTTATCTGGGATGCTGAGTTCCACCGTGAGAAAGTTGGGGAAATGCCAACAGAGATGTTCCATCATTTCTTCAAGAGTGTCAGTGATGCCTCGAAGATGAACCTCAACATAAAGGCAGAAGGCGAGAACGAGCATCACAAGATTGAAGGAATATTCAAAGCATTCGCACGCTCAATACGCATGGCGGTGAAACGCGACATATACCACTACCAACTGCCATCGACAAAGGGAGCATTGTAAATATGAGCACACGTCAGGAAGCATTGCGTGGCTTTCGCGATGGTTTTCCAATAGCTTTAGGTTATTTTGCCGTAGCCTTCTCACTCGGAATAATAGCGAAGAAGGCAGGATTAAGTGCCTCGCTGGGGTTCGTATCCAGTTTCTTCACACGAGCCTCAGCAGGAGAATATGGTGTATATACACTTGTTGCAGCAAGTGCAACTTACGTAGAAATCGTTGCTATGAGTCTTGTAACAAATCTACGTTATCTTCTGATGAGCGCCGCCCTGTCACAAAAGATTGCGCCTGGCGTATCATTCGCCAAACGCATATTAATGGCTTGCTGTATAACCGATGAAGTATTTGGTATATCAATCGGCCATGAAGGATATACCCCACCCTCTTACACTTATTCTGCCGCATTAATTTCAACACTGTTCTGGGCATCAGGGTGCGCCATCGGAATAACAGCGGGAAACATCTTGCCTGACAATGTGGTAACTGCGCTTAGCATATCACTATATGGAATGTTTATTGCCATCATTATACCACCATCGAAAAAAGACAGGAACATCTTGTATGCAGTTCTGATAAGCGCTGCACTTAGTGGATTATGCACAATAACCCCAATAATAAACAGTTGGAGTTCAGGAACACGTACGATAGTTCTTACCGTGTTCATATCATGTCTGGCAGCATGGATAAGACCAATAAAAGAAGGTACTAATGGAGAAGCGTGACATCATAATATGTATATTGTTGGCTATCTTGACAACTAATATAATACGAATACTCCCCATGACATTAATCAAGGGGAGTATTCGAAATAATTTCCTACGAAGTGTATTGTATTATGTTCCTTACATAACACTCGCTGTCATGACCTTTCCTGCAATCATAGAAACGACCCCCACCCCATGGTCAGGATTGGCCGCCCTTATCATTGGAATTGTTTGCGCATGGTATGGCGCAGGACTTTTTCCTGTAGCAGTAATATGCTGCGCTATTGTCTATATCTTAGGATAATCATCAGAATGGCGGGGCATCATTTGATATAGGGCCACCTATATATGGATTATCATCTGCCTGTGAATCAGTATTTAATCCGCTGCTTCGATATGTACCACCATCGTTATTACTTGAGTACGGGTCATTATCTTCTCTATTTGCAAATCTGGTAAACTCTCCCTTAAACGACAACAGCACATCATCAACGGCACCCTTACGGTGCTTTGCTATACAGATGTATGCCATTCCTCTAAGACTATTGCCGTTGTTATCCTCAAATATCTTGTAATACTCTGGACGGTGAACAAATATTACCATATCAGCATCCTGCTCTATGGCACCCGATTCACGCAGATCTGACAACTGAGGACGCTTTCCGTCTTCACCAGGTCTTTGCTCGACAGCACGAGAGAGCTGTGACAAAGCAATAATAGGAATATTCAACTCTTTTGCCAAGCCCTTCAACGACCGTGAGATGATTGAGACTTCCTCCTGACGCGAATTATATTTCATTCCCGTTGCATTCATTAACTGAAGATAGTCAATCATAATCAGCTTCACACCCTTTTCTTTTACCAGACGACGAGCCTTGGTACGTAATTCAAATATAGACAATCCCGGGGTGTCATCCACATATAAAGGGGCTTCCTTCAAACGATCTATGTTACTATCAAAACGCGACCACTCATCTGCAGACAACTGTCCATTAAGAATCTTATTACCTGGTATAGAACAAACATTGGATATAAGGCGATTGACAAGCTGAACATTATTCATTTCAAGAGAGAAGAAAGCAACGGGATCTTGGTTGTCGATGGCAATGTTCTTAGCCAAAGACAGAGCAAATGAAGTCTTACCCATGGCTGGGCGACCTGCAATGATAATTAGATCAGACTCTTGCCAACCAGACGTCAGTTTGTCCAAGTCATAATATCCTGTTGACACGCCCGTTATTCCTCCTGTATTACCCGCAGCCTTCTGCATCAATTCACGAGCTTGTAACACAATAGGAGCTATCTCGGTGTAATCTTGTTTCAAATTCGTCTGTGACAACGTGAACAAGGAACCCTCCGCATGCTGCATGACGTCCTTGATATCCTTTCCTTCATCAAGCGCCATAGTGCCGACCTCTGATGCGTAACTGATCAACTGGCGGGCCATATACTTGTCTTTTAGAATCGTAGCATGAGACTCTATGTTCACAGATGAAGAAACATTCATCGTCAACTCGGCAAGATAAACAGCGCCACCTACATCATCATTAGAGCCTTCCCTCTTGAGTTCTTCTTCAACAGTAAGCATGTCAACGGGCTGCTCTTTTATACTAAGAGTCTGGATAGCCCGATATATTTTTTGATGACGTGGATCATAAAAAGTCTCAGGATGCAATATTTCACTGACAACGGTAAAAGCATCGCTGTCAATCATCAACGAACCGAGTACAACTTTCTCTATCTCAATAGCCTGCGGCGGCATGTGACCAAGAGCGGCATCAACCTGACGTTGTTTTGTATTACGAGTACGGGTATTTGTATTATTGTTTGCCATTTTCTATTCTTCTTAACAGTTTTACATGTAAACAATTTTCACGTAGATATCAGAGTATTCCTCAATAATCCCAGAAGGAACTTCATCAAATATACCGTATATTGTACTACCACTGCCTGACATCGCAGCATACAATGCACCATAATCGTACAAAGACTGCTTCAAACCAGCAAGCACAGGCAACCGTTGGAACACACTGTCTTCAAAATCATTTCTCAATTCTTCCCTCCATGTATCAATCGGTTGACATATCACTTTTCTACAGTTCTTTGCTGGCTTTTGCGGAGTAATTCCTGCATAGGCTTCCTTTGTTGATACAGCAACATCGGGTTTTACCAACACCAGATGCTTTCCTTTTAATGTATTCAATTGAATAGGATGCAATTCGTCACCTATTCCCTCTGCATAAGAAGGCGTCGGTTCTATAAAGAACGCGCAGTCAGCACCTATCCGTGACGCATAACTACACATCTGATCTTTGGTCATCCTCAAATCAAACAATTCATTAAGCACACGAATCATATATGCTGCATCAGAAGATCCACCACCCATGCCTGCCTGCATTGGCAGAAGTTTTGTCAGCGTTGCCTTCACCCCTGGTATGTCATAATCCTGACACACCATGTTGTATGCTTTGACGACAAGATTCTGCGACGGTTCACAAATTTCCTGCACACCACTTATTATCAAACGACATCCTTCAACATCACTTTCCTCCACTTCTAATTCATCATGAATATCTACTGGATAGAAAATGGTTTCAAGATTATGGTATCCATCAGGACGTTTTGACACAACATTCAACCCAAGATTGATTTTTGCACATGGAAAAACTTTAACACCCATATATCTTTCAATTATCATTTAACCATAATGCACTTGATGCATCACTCGGCATACGCCAGTCACCGCGAGGCGACAATGACACAGAACCTACCTTCGGTCCATCCGGCAAACAAGAACGCTTAAATTGTTGAGAGAAGAAACGACGCAAGAATACCTTAAGCCACTTCTTTATTGTTTCTTCATCAAATTTGTATTCAGAATTGTTGGCAAAAGCATGCTTTGCCAACATGAATATCTTAGACGGGCCGAATCCTTGACGCAACATATAATATAGGAAGAAATCATGTAATACATACGGTCCTACAAGATCCTCCGTCTTTTGTGCTATGTTACCTTTTTCATCGGCAGGAATAAGTTCAGGAGATATTGGTGTGTCAATAATATCCATCAAAGTATTCCTTGACATTGAATCCACACCACTCTCTGCCACATAACGTACCAGGTGTTTTATCAATGTTTTAGGTATTGACACATTCACACCGTACATGGACATGTGGTCTCCATTATATGTAGCCCAACCCAGTGCCAATTCTGACAGGTCCCCGGTGCCAATAACCAACCCACCCAGTTTGTTACTCAAATCCATCAATATCTGGGTACGTTCTCGAGCCTGACCGTTTTCATACGTAACATCGTGTACGGTGATATCATGTTCAATATCCTTGAAATGCTGAATACAAGAATCCTTTATTGATATTTCCTTTATTGTAATCCCCAAAGAACGCATCAGGTTTATTGCATTCGTATAAGTGCGGTCTGTCGTTCCAAATCCTGGCATAGTTACACCTACGATACCAGTTCGAGGCATCTTCAATTTATCAAAGGTCTTAACACAAACCAACAATGCCAGTGTCGAATCCAAACCTCCACTGATTCCCAATATTACTGTCTTACAGTTGGTGTGAACTATACGCTTGGCCAAACCCGCCACCTGTATGTTGAATATTTCTTCACACGAGGCCTCCATGTCATTTGTCTTAGGAATAAATGGTGTGGGATTGACCTCACGAATTAGTGTAAAATCATCCGGGGTCACAGAATGACATTCTATCAACCGAACCTCATTGTCCTTCAAACCTATTCTTTGAGCATTCACGAATGTAGTATTGTTACGTCGTTCTGAACGCATCTTCTCATAGTCTATCTGCGTAACAACCATTTGTGGTTCAAACGAGAAACGTTCGCTTGACGCAACACACAACCCATTTTCATATATCAAGGCATTGCCACCATATACTACATCCTGCGTGCTTTCTCCAAATCCTGCACTGGAATATATATAACCAGACATAGTGCGCGCACTTTGCTGAGAAAGGAGCTGTCGTAAATAGTCATGTTTCCCTATCAATTCATCCGATGCTGATAGATTTATTATTATATCCGCTCCTGCTAATGCGAGCTTCGTAGAAGGAGGCTCTGGAGCCCATACATCCTCACATAATTCTACAGCAAACGTGGAACCTGTATATGTTCTGAATATTGTAGGGGTAGAACACACTTTTATATGATTTCCTGCATAGATTATGTCAGTTGGATGCAGGTCTTGCGATGATGCGAACCAACGTTTCTCATAAAACTCATTGTAATTGGGAAGATATGTCTTAGGGATTATTGCCAATATCTCTCCTTTCTGTATCACTACAGCACAATTAAGCAGCAACGTTCCCACCTGTATTGGCGCACCAACTATTGATATTATATCCAACTGACGTGTAAAATCCATCAACATCAAAATGGACTGTTCTGTCGCATCAAGAAGCAACTGCTGGCGAAACAAATCCTGACATGTATATCCTGTTATACACAGTTCTGGAAAAGCGATGATTTCAACCCCTTGCCCTTCTGCACGTACGATGATTTGCTCTATTTCCTTAAGATTGTAATGACAATCACCCACCTTGACACTCGGTATAGCCGATGCCACCTTTACATATCCGTAGTTCATATCTTTTTTCTATTTTATTAATATAGAAGAGTCTCCATATGATAAGAATCTGAAATCATTCTTCAAGGCATATTCATATACTCTGCGCCAATCATTACCTATCAATGCAGAGACAAGCAATAACAATGTTGATTGAGGCTGATGAAAATTGGTAATCAATCTGTCAACAATATGATACTCATAGCCTGGCACTATGATTATCCTTGTAGATGTGTTAATTGAGGATTTATTATTTCTCTCAAGCCAACGCAATATAGTCTTAAGTGCTTCTACAGAACTAATGCCATTCTTTACAGTATATGGTTCCCACTGTTCTACACACAATTCGTTCTCTGTGAGTTCCATATTACTATGAAGTTTACAGCCTATATAATATAAACTCTCAAGAGTTCTTACAGAGGTCGTTCCCACTGCCACGGCACTACCGCCATGCTCTATAAGTTTCTCAATGGTTCTTCGTTTGACACTGAAAAATTCACGATGCATGTCATGTCCTTCTATTCTTTCGGACTTAACAGGTCGGAAAGTTCCTGCCCCTACATGCAACGTCACCTCCTCACGCTCTATTCCATGTGCATCCACATCTTGCAACACTGCTGGCGTAAAATGCAAACCTGCTGTTGGAGCTGCTACGCTTCCTTTAATCTTTGAATATACAGTCTGATATGTTGTTTTATCGCTTTCCTCCGTCTTTCTGTTAAGATAAGGAGGTATAGGCAACTCACCTACCGATTCAAGTATATCAGCAAAAGAGACTTCCTTGTCCCACTTAAAAGTGCACACATAACCTGTTTGTTCTGGCTGACCACATTCTACAGACAAAACAACATCGTTTCCCCTGACATTTACTGTTTTATTCAGAGTACCACCTTTCCATTTCTTAAGATTGCCTATCATACATATCCATGAACACTGAGACTGCGTTTGGAATATCAGCTCGTAGTCATGAGGTATATATGGCTCAAGCAAGAACACTTCTATCAATGCCCCTGTTTCTTTTCTAAAATGAAGGCGTGCCTGTATAACCTTCGTGTTATTATAAACTAACAAAGCACCCTGTGGTAGATAACATGTTATATTCTTAAAAACATCATGACTGATGTTGCCCTTGTTATAAACCAACAATTTACTCTCGTCACGATTGGCAAGAGGGAACTTGGCTATGCGCTCCTCCGGCAGTTCATAGCTGAAGTCTTTTATATTTATGTCTTTGGGATTATTCAATGTATTAATCTTATAAGATTATGGTATATTTCAATTAAGGGAATCGTAGAACAACACAACGTCAGGAAAAACAGCGACACAACCACATCCACATCAAGATATGAATACCCTGTTACTGTGTATTGCGTCGAAACATATTTCTTTCCTGTTGACATGTTTTTATATATACTGTAAAATACCGCATACGCAATACATGCAGAAACGATTCCCCATATCATACCCACCAAAATATCCGTCAAGAAATGTTGTCCTAAATACAGACGTGTCCACATGTTTATTAGAGACCATGCATACAATGTAACACTTAGCAACAAACTTCTTGACAAGAATGTGAAGAAAGTAGCAACAGCCATAGTATTGGCTGCATGCGAAGAAAAGAAACTAAAGTCCTTACTATGCATGTCACCTGCTATCTGTGCAAGATATTTGTACTGAGGATCATTACATGGCCTAACACGCTCGACCAATGGTTTTACCAACAAATTTGACGTACCAGAAGCCAGGAATACACATAAAGCAATACATCCCATAACAAGAAGTATCTGCTGTACATTATCATTGTTTTTTATTATGAGAATAAACAAAGCAATAAACATAGGCACCCATGCATATGTATTAGTGAGCACAAGAGCCATCTGATCAAGGAATACACTGTCGCTACCAAAAAACAAATCTATTCCTATCTTATCTAAATACTCAATCATATTTCTTCAACCTCCTTTGTCTTTATCCATCCCTGACGTCCATCAGACAGACGAATGGCATACCACCCTTTGATATCTCTGTCAGTAATCGTCAACGTAGTTCCTTCATGAATAATACAAGCATCAGAAGCATTATCTGCTGGTGATGATTTTACCATCAATGTCTCACCCACAACAACAGCGGTATCATGAGTGGTCAATATATTTTTTCTTTGCCAGGCAAAAAGATTGCCACATGCAAATAACACAAAAAATGTCAACGACATGTAAAATGCCAACCGACGCACAAGAATATTATCTGCAAAAAGATACAGCAGGAACAATATCAATGATAAAACCAATGATGCTATTGCTGTATAGGTCCATGCATCTATCGACATGACACTGAGCAGTCCTTTATACCACCGTGTAAATAATATATCTCCATCAGACGGCAATCTATCAATCGTCTTACGCTGTGTCACTTCCAAACTATGCTGTATATCCTTATCCATAGGGGAATATTTTAGTGCTCGTTCATAGCACAACACAGCCTGTGAAAGGTTTCCTATCCGATAATAGCAATTACCAAGATTATGAAATACAGCAGCCGACTCTCCATTATGTAATTCCTGTTTGTATAACTCTATAGCCTTTTGGTAATCTGCAACACGATATGCCGCATCAGCATTTGCCTTCAATTCTGATGCATATACCCCAACGACATTGTTGACAACTAACAACAACATCATCACGACCTTTCTTACATTATTCTCTATCAATATCACTCTTTTCACTTTGTCTTTCCTGTTTTATTGTTTTTCTCACTCTCCTCTATCTTTGTTATTGCCTCTGTGGCTTTATCGTATGTTGCCTTCATGCTCATCTGCACGTCATCACTATCTCCTACTGGGGCATATCGTGCAAACTCACATTCATCAATAGCCTCTATAAACTTAACTGTCACTTCTTCGACTACACCACGATCATGCAATTTCTCTGAGATATTATCACGACTCAACTGCTCTACTGGCATATTCAATTTGTCACCTACATATCCCCACAATGCACGCAAAACCTCATCATAGAATTCTGTTCTTTTCCCTTCTGTCATCAAACGTGATGACTTTTTAAGACGTTTTGCCGCAACTTTGTTTGCTTTCTTGCCACGCATTGCCGTAGTATCTGCCAAAGCTATGGCACGCTTACGGAACACCACCAACAAGACAATAAACAATACCAATATCAAAGCATTGACAACTGCATATCCTGTAGTGCCAAAGAATGTATAATATGGTTTCTCCCCTACAGCATCGCCGGTTATGATATCACTGATATCATTGTCATTACGCTGTGAGTAATCCGTAACACCACCTGTTCCACCTGTTCCTGTCTCTACCGTGAGTTGTATGGGTTGAGTTCTCTCCGTTTTATATGTGGAGCTGTGCGTATCAAAATACACAAATTCCATTGGTGGAATGGTGTATTGACCTTTATTTCGCGGTACAATAAGATAATCATACACCATGGTACCGGTGATGCCATCTGTTCCAATCTTGGTCTTATCTGTTACCTTCGGGTCATATTTATCAAAATCCTTTGGAAGTACCAACTCGGGCATCTTTATGAGTTTCATATTACCCGAACCACTTACTACCACTCGCAAATTCACAGGATCACCTGCCTTTACTGTTTTTTTGTCAACTGACGAGGCAATGGTAAAGTGTCCTACTCCACCAGAGAAATTCGTTGGTTTAGCAGGTAATGGCTCGACCCTAATCGTCACACTCGGAGCTTTAATCTCTTTCTTTACCTCTACATATCCAGAACCACCATTGAAGAAGGCTTCAAATGGATCAACATTCGGATTTTCCTGCACTACAATACCCTTGAACGTAATACTCGGAATCTCCAGAGTTCCTGACATCTGTGGAAACATCACATATTGACTCCATGTAACACATCGATATGGTTTGCCATTTATATTTTCAACGTGAAATGTTTTTTGCTGAGGCAACTGTATCTCCTGAGTATGGAAGCCATTCAAATCTGGCATTTTACCTTCCAGTTGCGTCAGCTCAACCTGTGTATAGACCTTATATGTCAGCAATATAGGTTCCTGCTCATAAACACGTTGTTTGTTTGCCGTAACACGTATAAACAAATCATTACCACTGATACGACTGCCTGCCCTGTCTACACGCTGTCCCCGCTGTTGACCACGCGACTGACTGTGCTGTCCCGTTGATTGGAAGTTTCCTGACACATTAATCCTTATAGCCTGTGAAGCAACATTGCTTCCTCCCACCACAGCATGGGCGGCAGGTATGACAAATGCTCCATTTTTATGGGCCATCATCGTATATGTATATGTAACCGATGAAGCCTGTGTTGTTCTTCCGTTTACTATCGAAAAACTCTGTTGTGTACTTGTACTCGGTCCATACAGTACTTCAAAGGCATCAGGAACATTTCCTAACTTAAATCCTTTGACATCCGTCGTGTTTATAATATACTGTATTTGAAAAGGTTGACCGGCAGCCACAGTCGATGGCCCCTTGACTGTTATCCGTTGTGCCTTGACATTGATGACAAAGAAAGAAGAAAACAGAAAGACAGAAAGCACAATTAAGCGAATGACTAATTCACCTACAACTTTTATATTTCGTTTATCTTTTTCCATTTCTTTTATTGTTTATCTATTTCTATATCTAACAGAAACTCATTATCTCACCACTACCAGTTTTTCTCCAAGGTCTTTCTTTTTGGTTGGCTCATGGCTTTCTTCAAACGCTGCTGTGTTTGTTTCTCATCCTGCATAGCAGCATTGAGCAACTGCTCTGCATTTTCCTTGCTCATCTGCTTCTGAGGTTTTTGTTCTTTCTTGTCCTGGTTGTCTTTATTCTGATTGTCTTGATCTTTCTTGTTGTCTTTATCTTGTTTGTTTTTGTCATTCTTCTTATCATCAGAACCGCCACCAGAATTACTATTTTGATTCTTCTGATTTTTCTGTTGACGTTGACACAATACAAGATTATAACGCGTTTCGTTGTCATTTGGCCGCAGGCGCAATGCTTGCTTATATTGTTCTATTGCTTCACCATACTGTTGATGGCGCTGGAATATCACACCCATATTATGATACGACATCGCACGCCGTATCTTGCTCGTTTCTACCTTTGCCGCCTTTTGAAAAGACTCCATAGCCGCAGAGTCTTTCTGCTGAGCCATCAAAGCACAGCCCAGATTATACATAGCCTGAGGGTTGGACGGATTGGCCCCCATTGCCTTATGATAATTCACTTCCGCCTTCGTCGCTCCATCTTCTGCACCGCCACGCATGAGTCTATTGCCCTGTCGAATATATACTCTGTCGCGCTGTGCATTAACTGGTATGGAAGAAACAACCAAAAGCAATACCAAGCAACCAATCTTCTTCATTCCTTTAGTTCTTTTAAATAACTGGAATCTACTAAACCAAGGATTTGTTGCTTCACTTATCAGTACTTCTATTATCATCAACAATATAGCCAATATACCAAATGACTGGAACTGTTCATTGTACTCGGAATACACTACAGACTCCATCTCTCCCTTTTGCATCTTGGATATTTCATCATTCAGTTGCTCTTGCGCTGTTGAGGTATTATCCACATGTATATATGTACCACTTCCTGCTGCTGCAATATCACGGCACATTTGTTCATTGAGAGCTGTCATAACCGTATTACCTGAGTTATCCTGCAGATATCCTCCTCCACTCTGTGGTATCGGAGCACCAGAAGTATTTCCTATACCAAGAATAAATACTCTGTATCCTTTATCTCTTGCAGCTTTGGCAGCTTCCTTTGCACCTCCTTCGTGATCTTCTCCGTCTGTTATCACTATAACGGCCTTACCTATGTTCTTCTGCTGCGTAAAACTGTTGGATGCCAGGTTTATAGCTTCTGCAATATCCGTACCCTGCGTTTGAATTAAAGATGGGTCAATGTTCTGCAGAAACATCTTAGCAGAGACATAATCACTCGTTATAGGTAACTGTACGAATGCATCACCTGCAAATACAATCAAGCCTATCTTGTCATTGGAGAAATGCTCTACCATATTCTCCACCAGCATCTTACTTTTCTGCAAGCGACTGGGTGCAACATCCTCTGCCAACATGGAGTTGCTTATGTCCAAACAGATAATAGCCTCTATGCCATTACGTTTTTCATTTGACACCTTTGTTCCCATTTGTGGACGTGCCAACATCAAGATAACAATAGCAAGTGCCAACTGCAACAGAAGGAACTTCACCCATCTTCTCTTTGCAGAGGCCATTGGCAACAACGATTTCACAAGTTCCTTGTCACCAAGACGACGCAACATTTTCTTACGATGCAACTCCGCCAACATCATCAGTATCACCATTACTGGTATAATACTGAGCAACCACAAATATATAGAACTTTCAAATCTCATTTATATCTTTCTCAATACAGTTAATCTCATCAAGACCTCAAGAAGCAAGGCAATAAGTGCGACAATGGCAAATGGTTGAAATGCCTCATAGCGTTTTGAGAATTTCTTAACATTCAAACGCGTTTTCTCCAACTTGTCAATATCCTTATATATCTGTCGCAATTCCGTATTATTGGTAGCCCTATAGAAGTTACCGTCACTTGTTGCCGATATGTCACTAAGTGTCTTTGTATCTATCTCCACAGGTATATTGACATATTGCACACCTCCTGCCACAGGCATAGGATAACGTGCCACCTTGTTGGTTCCTACGCCTATGGTATAAACCCTTATACCCAAACTTTTAGCTATCTGAGCAGCAGTCATCGGAGATATATCTCCCATATTGTTAGAACCGTCAGTAAGCAGGATCACCACCCTACTCTTTGTTTTTGAGTCCTTCAGACGCGAAACAGCGTTGGCAAGTCCCATACCTATGGCTGTACCATCACTAATCAGTCCATTAGCGGCAATATCCGTGCGCACGCCTTTCAATAGATTGAGTAAGGAGGCGTGGTCTGTCGTCATAGGACATTGAGTAAATGCCTCACCGGCAAATATGGTCAATCCGATATTATCATTCGGACGATCGGATATGAAAGATGCTGCTACTTCTTTCGCTGCCTCTATTCGGTTAGGGCGCAGATCTTCTGCCAACATACTTGTTGACACATCCATTGCCAACATTATATCTATGCCTTCCACACTCTTTTCATCCCATGCGCTGTGTGTCTGCGGTCGTGCCAATGCCATGACGACAAACGCAAATGAAACACAACGCAATATCATCGGCAAGTGTATCAATCTTACCCTGAGACTAACGGGTGCTTTCTTGTATGCAAAGGCATCACTGATGGTCATGGCAGACTCCATCTTGCGTTTGCCACGGTTACGCCACAACACATACCACAATATGTATGGTATAAGCAATAACAGCAAAAGAAAATATAATGGTTGCGTAAATTCCATTCTTTCTCCTATCAATAATTTACAGTTCTCACTATAATTATCAGTTCATTAAATCCCACAATCTGTATGACACATAAACCAACAACGATGCCGTAGCGAGAGTCAGCACCACGATACTCCATTTCAAAGAAAGCCTCATGCGCAACGTCTGACGCTGCTGTTCCGTTATTGACGGTTCTATGCGTTCCTCTGTTGGCAAGTTATCTTGCTTGGTCGTATTGATGAAATCAACAGCATTGACAAGGTTACGGTCATTTTCGCTGATTCCTACATCGTACTTGGCAAATTTCACAAGGTCTGCCGTCTCAAAAAGCATCGTCAGTTCCTGTATCTTTGTTTGGTCTTTCTCCTGACGCAGGCGTTCAATGATCTCTGCCGACGTCATTTCCATCGCATTGAAGCCAAAACGCTCTTCCATATACTTGCGCAAGGCATCTGTCAAATGCGTATAGTATGCCTTGTAATCCGTATGGCTACCATCATACCGTTGTACAGAACTCTCTGCTTTCAACTTTTCTATCTCATTGAGAGCCCTCTGATGTGGCGGTACACGTTTCACGATGCGCACTTTCAACTGTATTGGCTTATTACTCTTCAAACGCAGATATGCCAACCAGCACAACAGATAAAGCACCGCCAACAATACCGAGAACCAGAATATACCTTTCCATTCACTCCATGAGAATGGATTGTCCTGAACATCCTTCGGTCCGAAGAACTGATTTGGATGCAACGTATCGACATCTATCGTAAGCACTTTCAGGGCAAGATCTTTTGCTGCATATTCCATGCCGTCCACCTTGACCTTCTGTGCAGGGATTAAATACAAAGTATCATCAAACGATGTCAACGTGAGATGTTGGGTAACCTTTATAAATCCATCACCTGCATCTATAGTGTCTATCCTTGGAACATCGACCACCTCCACACCTGGCACAAGCATCTGCTGTGGCTGCCACTGTCTGAATGCCACCTTCTGTCCAGGTTTCATCGTAACAGCAATCTGCATCTCTGTCTGTTCACCTACGAACATCTGGACAGAATCAATGCTGTTCTCAACGGTCACCTGAGCATAGGAACACAATGAGAGGCACAATGAGAAAACAACAAGCAACAACTTGTTCTCTACTTGTATTTTTCTTTTTTCGTATATCATTTCCGTCAACGTCTTCTGTATCTCTTCTCCCCTTTTCTACTCTATCTCATGGCGAACATCATCCTTAGGGCCTTGACAAAATCCCCATCCGTGGCAACACTGACAAAGTCCAGACTATTACGCTGAAACAGACTGCGCAAATAATCTGAACGCTGTTGCCAATATTGCTGATGCGCACGTCTGACCATTTTGCTTGAGGTGTCTATGTATTGTTCATAGCCTGTCTCCGCATCATGAATACGAAGTATGCCCACATCGGGCAGTTGCTTCATGAACGGGTCATACACCTGTATGCCCATCACATCATGACGCGAGCGACATATCTGCAACGGTTTCTCGAAGTCTTTGCGGTCATAGAAATCACTCAACACAAACGCTGTGCAGCGATGTTTCTGGGTCTTTCCAAGAAACTCCAGAGCTACTGACAAATCCGTTTTCTTTGATTGCGGGTGAAAATCAAGCATCTCACGTATTATATACAGAATATGCTTCCTGCCTTTCTTTGGCGGTATGTATTTCTCCACACGGTCAGAAAAGAACACAACGCCTATCTTGTCATTATTCTGTATCGCACTGAACGCCAACGTTGCTGCTATCTCCGCAACCATCTCACTTTTCGACTCCACACGGGTACCGAAATTCAATGATCCCGACACATCGACAAGCAACATGACTGTGAGTTCACGCTCTTCCTCAAACACCTTGACGTATGGACGATGGAAACGAGCCGTGACATTCCAGTCAATATCCCTGACATCATCACCATACTGATATTCCCGGACCTCTGCAAACGCCATACCCCTACCCTTGAAAGCAGAATGATACTGGCCTGCAAAGATATTGTTGCTCAGTCCACGCGCCTTTATCTCTATCTTGCGAACTTTTTTTAATATGTCCTGCTTATCCAAAGCCATCACGGAACTTCTACCTTGTTAATTATTTGGCTTACGATGTCCTCGCTGGTTATCATATTGGCTTCTGCCTCATAACTCAAGCCTATGCGATGACGCAACACATCATGTGCCACAGCACGCACATCCTCTGGTATCACATATCCTCTACGCTTGATAAATGCGTATGCACGCGCTGCCTTTGCAAGGTTTATACTTGCACGCGGACTACCACCAAATGTTATCATTGGTTCAAGGTTCTCCAATCCATACTGCTTTGGATAACGGGTAGCAAACACAATATCTGCTATATACTGTTCTATTTTCTCGTCGATATACACCTGGCGCACTATCTCACGAGCCTTCATTATCTCTTCTGCACTGCTTACAGCCAACACCTCCGGCAGAGCACCAGCAAGGTTCTCACGCATGATTCTCTTTTCTTCTTCAAGCGTAGGATAGCCTATAACCACTTTAAGCATAAAACGGTCCATCTGTGCTTCTGGCAATGGATATGTACCTTCTTGCTCTACTGGGTTTTGAGTAGCCATAACAAGGAATGGTTTGGGAAGTTTGAAGGTATCGTCACCTATTGTCACCTGATGCTCCTGCATGGCCTCAAGCAATGCTGACTGCACTTTTGCCGGAGCACGGTTTATCTCATCCGCAAGCACAAAATTTGCAAAGACAGGACCTTTCTTAACTTGAAAAGCCTCGTCCTTTTGAGAATAAATCATCGTGCCTACCACATCCGCAGGCAAGAGGTCTGGCGTAAACTGTATGCGACTGAACTTTCCGTCTATCAGTTTTGACAAGGTGTTTATGGCAAGTGTCTTGGCCAATCCAGGAACACCCTCCAACAATATATGACCATCGCTGAGCAGACCTATAAGAAGCGACTCAACGAGATGTTTCTGTCCTACTATCACCTTATCCATCCCTGTGGTAAGGTTTGTAACAAAATTACTGTTCTGTTCTATCAGAACATTCAATTCTCTAATGTCAACTGCCATGATTAATTATATCATTATTCAATATTCTTATTTGAAACACAAAGTTACACATTTTTTTCGCTTCTTGCAAGTATGCCACAAGAAATTACATTTTTTAATATTTAATTAACGTGAGTTCAAACATACGAACAGCAGGGATTTTCCATAAGGAAAACCCCTGCTGTTTATTGTATTTATATCTGTTTTTAGAAGAACAGATAACGATTGTCTTTTATGCCGGCCTTAACATACAGTTCCTGCATGAAATTACCTGCCATCTGCATAGCACGCTGTGAGATGCGCTGCATATATTCCTTCTCATTGTACTTCAGGGCGCGGTTCTTCTTGTTCTTAACCTGGAACACATAAACGCCTCCGTTACCCTTGATTGCATGTGAAGAGAACTTGCCAAGAGATGTTGCTGCAACTGCGCCGCTGAGTGCTGGCTCTGATGCACCTGCAACCTGAACGAACACTGGTGCTGCAAAAGTAATCTGATTAACAGGTACTATCTGAGCGCCCTTAGCCTTTGCCTGTGCAACACTCTTCACGCCTTCAAGCTTCTTCAGAAGGAGCTCTGCCTTCTTATCTTTGATAACCTCGCTCTTGAGATACTCCTTAACGTTATCATTGTCTATTGCCAGATAACCTTCTTCATTCACATTTGTCAGCACGAGAACGAGGAGATTGTCGTTGTCACCACACTCATACAGAGGTGAAACATCGCCCTTCTTTGCTTCAAACGCCCACTTCAGTGCTTCGTGTGAACCATGAATACCTGCTATCAGGTGCTGGCCACTCACCACGTTCTTCAACTCCTGAACAGTATATCCGTTCTTCTTGGCATTCTTCTCAAGAGCATCCTGTGACTGGCTTCCAGAAACATACTGTGAGAACTTGTTGTAAGCCTTGCTGTATGTATCTTTTGAGAAAGCAATGTCCTTCTTTATCACTGCAGCCACATACTTTGTCTGGAAGCCCTTGCGGTCTGACACCTTGACAATGATGTTGCCACCATTTGTAGTGATATTCTTTGTCTCACCTACAGCCATCGTGTTGAGAGCTGTGATATAAGCCTTTGTGTCAGCATCCAATGTATTTGAATTCTGATACTGCTGAGTGGTCATCCATGACTTCTCACCTGTCTGGCCATATTTCTTGGCAAGTGCATCCCACTGTGAAGCGTCTGCAGAGAGAGCCTTCATCACTGAATCTGCACGTGTGTGTGCTTCGTCAATCGTTGCACCACCAATCTGGATTGCCTGGAATTCTACTGAGTCAGGCAACTCCTGCTTAGACATCAACTTGACAATATTCAGAGTATTGTCCTGCGCATTTTCCTTCATGGCTGTGGTTGCACCTACTGCCATAGAGTCAAGCTGGTTCTGAATGTCTGATGGGAAAGCTGTCTTCAATACTGGTACGCCAAGATATGCAATAGAACTGCCAGACTTACGTACGATTTCTGATGGATCAGCAGCAGCAGCCAACTGAGTACCGAAAACTGCCATTTCCTTATTGATGGCAGCACGGTCTGTTGCAGAAGCGCCAACCTTCACTGATACATATTTGATATCGCGTGTCTCCTGATATATGCGGAAACGCTCTTTCTGTTCATTGTACTTTGCCTTCAGGTCATTTTCGTCATACTTCACGTCCTTGTCCTGAACAGAAGAATATGTGAGAGCAGCCAACTCGATGTCTGCCTCGATGTTCTCTTCCATATACACCTGCTTTGCCTCTACCTTGTTTGATACGAATGTTGAAGCAAGCAGTGCCTGATACTTCTGAGCAAGTGTCTGCTGACGCAGGTTCTTCTCCATGAACTGCCAGTAGTTGCAAACCACACGCATCTGTTCCAACTGCTGTCCGCCAGTCTGCTGTGCCTTCTTGTATTCGTTGAGGAACTGCTTCAGCACATTGGCATCAAAACGACCTGTCTGTTGATTTACAAAAGGTGTCTGCAGCAACATGCTGTTTGTACCCTCGTTGAGGATATTGCGAATTTCATCGTCAGTAACCTTCAGGCCCAACTCCTCAGCCTCCTTGGCCAAGAGAGCATTCTGAACATACTGGTTCCACACCATGTCGCGAACCTGATTCAACTCATCCTCGTTGAGATTCTCACGACCCTGTGTCATCTTGATGACATCGGTGTACTCTTCTACCATTTCCTGGAACTCCTGGTAAGAAATCTTCTCACCAAGGACATTCGCAATCTGCTGCCGTTCATTGTTCTTTGTTGATTCGCATGAACGAACAGCTTCCTCAGCAATAAATGCAAAAAGTCCCAAGCCTATGATGCACACAAGCAGAACTCCTTTACTTCTGATTTTTCCTAAAACTGCCATTTTCGTTTTCTATTTTTATTTTTTATTATTTCTCAGTGTCACAAAATCTGCGCAAAGTTAATAAATTTTCTTTAATTATACAACTTTTTATTTAGATATTTATATAAAAGCAATAAATTAAGTTCATTTTTTGTCAATGTGCGTCAACTTTACCAATTCTATTTTCGTTTTGGTATTTTTCAATATCTTGCATTGCCAATCGTCAAACGTAACCACTTCATTCAGTTTCGGGAAGCTCTGATATTTCGCAAGTATCAGTCCTCCAACGGTCTTATATTCGTCACTCTCAGGCAATGCTATGCCCAGGATTTCGTTTACGCGCTCTATCTCCATTCTTGCCGACAAGAGATACCCTCCATCGTTTGTCTTCCTGCACTCGTAGGTTGAGGTGTCGTGTTCGTCTTCTATCTCACCTGTTATTTCCTCCACGATGTCTTCAAGTGCCACAATGCCGCTTGTGCCTCCAAACTCATCTACCACTACCGCAAGACTCGTCTTCTGTGCCAACAGTCTTTCCATAAGTTTCTTGGCCGACATAGTTTCAGGCACGAACGGCATCTGTCGTGTATGTGACTGCCATTCTTTCGTTATGCGGAACAATTCCGATGAGTGTATATAACCTATGATATGATCGATATCTTCTTCATATACTATGATCTTCGACCTGCCACTTTCTATGAATTTCTGCCTCAATTCCTCCAGCGGTGCAGTTTTTTCTATCGCATTTATCTCCGTGCGCGGTATCATGCAGTCGCGTACTTTGGTGTCGGCAAGGTCAAGGGCATTCTGGAATATCTTCACCTCGAAGTTTTCTGTCTTATCCTTGCTATCCTTTTCATTCCCTCCGGCACCTTCCTCTGCATCCACATTAAGGCTCTGCTGAACCAGATAATCGAGATCCACTTTTCTGAATTCCTCCTTGTGCTCTTCTTTCTTGATATTAACCCCCAAGCCTCTCAGCATCAGACGCGAGATATTGGCACAAAAGCGCGAGATTGGATAGAGTATGACATAACACAGCCAAGCCGGCAGTGCGAAGAATGACAATAATCTGTTTGAATTGTTTTTGAATATTGTTTTGGGAAGATATTCACCTGTAAACAGTACTATCACCGTTGACAATATGGTATCAGCAGCCACCGTAAATGCTTCTGATTGTCCCGCAAAGATGGTATTGTCAAACAATCGCGCTATCAGTATTCCATATATCACCAGGGCAATGTTGTTGCCAACGAGCATCGTACTGACAAACGTATTCGGGTGTTTGTAGAAGAATGACACCACACGATGGGTCAAACTCTGATTGTCTGCCTGCATCTCCGCCAGCATCCTGTTACTCGACACATACGCTATCTCCATTCCTGAAAAGAATGCAGAGAAAAGCATGGTCACCAGAATATAAACTACTAAATAAATATCCATTATTTTTTAGGTTGGGGCTGTGCAGGAGCACGTTTAGGCGATGCGGCGGAGTCCGCCTTTTCGTTATTGTTTTTGTCTTCTTTCTTGTTAAGGGCATCCTCACTCTGGAACGAGCCTTTGGTGTTTGTCACCTTATAGTGTGTCATGCGCTCGTCACTTGTGAAATAAGCCCCTTGAAGTTCACGTTCCGGGGTTACGAGGTGCGAAAACTTGTTGGAATACAGTTCGTGTCTGTTCTGATCCCAAAACAACTCTTCGCTGCTGAAACGCAATCCGTCAGTTGTGCGCACATTCACATTTCCCATCAGATGCCATAGCTTCTGAACGGTATAGTAATATGCAGTGTCACATTGTATATACGTCTCAGTATGGAATTTTTCATCAAACTGCTGCAGGAACAAGCCACGTCTGAATATCCAGCGTGGTGGGTTCAACACTTCGTTTACTTCCCAGCGCTCAGCTATGATGCGGTATTTCATCACGCCAGAATCACTGATGAGTGTATTTATTCCATAGGAGGTCATCATCGCCACCGAATCCGCAGGATTGACAGCAGGTGCAGTATGTTCCTTCTGCTCCTCACACGAGGATGCAAAGAATCCGACCAGTGCACACAGTAACAATGACCACAAGCAACGCATACCTAATGACTGTTTTTCTGACACGTCTTTATTCAAACTTCCATTTAGCAAACCAACGCTCATTGAACGTCACGCCGATATTTATCAGGAAGGTGTTTTCTGTTATCAAATCTTTTGCAGAGGCATGCTGCCACTGAAAGCCGACATTGAGTATGGAACGGTTGTTCCATGAATTGACAATAGGAATACCCACACCGGCACTAACACTGAGTTCTTTCGGACCTTCATTGTCGTTTATCTTCAGATATGATGTAGAGTAGCCTACGCCAAAACGATAGCGCAGACGGTCCACGAATGAACGTCCGTATTCATTCTTGCAATACTGTCCGCCAAAGTTCAACTTGTGCCTGTTGCTGTATGCATCAGTATAGTTGAAGAGTGCATTTGTTCCTTCTTTCAGATACGGCACTCTTTCCACAGATTCCCATTTCTGGAAAACATAGTCCATTCCGAGCAACCACCTTGATCCATACTTATATGACACACCTGCACCTATCTGCATAGGTATCGACATAGCGTTGCGGGCAACAAACACGGAAGTATCTTTTACACCTGACTGATTGTTTTGCGTTATAATGCGGCACTCGCTGTCTGAACCGAGCTTTTGTTCTGGGGCGAATGTTATACCCACAGTAACGCTGCGTTTTTTGTCAAGGACATGTGTATAGCTCGCACCGAAGTCAAACTTCAGTTTGCTCACGTCTGCCGTATAATCGGTATCCAACTTCTTTATAAATCCATCACTGAATGATGTAGAGACATTGTTGGTCAGGTTACCAAACAAATAACCCAGATTCATGCCGACTGAGAAGTTCTTTATCGGTTCCCAACCTGCGCCTACATATATCTGATGTATGCCTCCCGAACCAGAATATGTCGTTGTGTAAGTAGTGCCGCTGAGATATTCACTGTACATCGCTGCGCCACTTTTCGAAATAATGGACTGCGCCGGTGAAGAATAGTTGTATCCTATATTTGTGTATGGCATAAGACCGAAACTGATGCCAAGTCCCTTCATGGCACGAAAAGATGCCACAGCATATTCAAAGTCGCCATTGTTGGCATTCTTGCTTCTACCATTTTCCTTGAAATTGGTTTTCTGCAATGACATGGCAATGTCAAAGAGAAATGTGAGAGAATCCGCTCCTGAGTATGATGCAGGGTTTAGATAGTTCACCAGATTGTGCTCACGCATACCTATACCTACTCCATTCATAGCGCGGCTCATACCCGTTGACAGGTCACTGAGTTTGCCCAGTCCATACTGGGAATAAGGTGAATTAGTTCCACTCTGAGCCAATGCCGCCACAGGCATTGCAACCGCAAGAACAAATGAATATAATAGTTTTTTCATTAACCACTTAAATGTTTTTATTTAGCAAATTAGATGCAAATTTACTCAGAAAATGCGAGATAAACGAATGTTTTACAATAAAAATATGTAATTTAAGGAAAATTTACGTTCATACAGAGCCAAAGAATCCCTTACGGGATGTGAATAGTGAATAATGAAAAGTGAATAGTGAATAGTGAAAAGTGAATAGTGAATAATACAAGTAACGTTTAGACTTATCATTAAGTCTGTGTCATTAACGTATTATTCACTATTCACTTTTCACTATTCACTATTCACTTCCTCCCTCCCTACTGGGGAGGGTCGGGGTGGGGCTACTTTATTGTCCCAGGAACAAATTCACAATCTGGTTGGCATCTGCCATGGAAACACCGCCGTCACCGTTCACATCGGTTGTTTCCTTATCAAAGTCGGATGGCTTGTCGGTGGCAAGGAAGTAGTTCACCACGGCATTGGCATCTGCCATCGTTATCACTCCGTCATGGTTCACGTCGCCTGCCAGGGAGATGCGCACGTTCTTGTCCTTGACTACGTTGCCGTCCTTGTCGCGCACGGCGTGGCTCGCGAACTTCGCCCCTACAGGTGCTGTCAGTGAGAGACCGTCACTGAGAACCAGCTTATTTATGTCACTGATGGCTGACGTACTGGCTTCAATGCTGACATCACTCATACCACCACTAACACAGAGGTTCTTTGGGTACACAACCCTTGTCGTACCGGTAACCTTTAATGTTTGTCCCAATATACCAGTGCCTACAAGCGTCATATTCAACTTAGCTCCATCGGTTACCAAAAGGTCGTTTGGGCTAATTTCTGTCATATATATGCCGGTATTGCAGAACACCAAATTCAGTTTGCCGGGACCTGCGATGGTCACGTCGCCAGTGCTCTCTATGCCTGTATCCACCATGCCGATGCCATTATTGCCCACAAGGTGTATGGCGAGGCTGTCCATGCGGCTCTTTATACCGACAGTGCCGGCGATGTTGTCCATACCGATGGAGCAGTCGGTAAGTGTCAGTGTCTTTGTCTCGTCATCGTATGTGGCGGTGCCTTGTTTGATGTTGCTGCCGGTGATGTTGCTACAGTTTGTCACATTCACCTGCACTCCTCCGACCCACAGGTCGTATCCCTTCGGACCTATCGTAACCCATTCGTTCTTTACAGTGTTGTCGTCAGCAGCATACACCTTGCCACCGCTGATGTAGGCGCCTGTTGGCTCTCTTACTTCATATCCTTCGGGGATGATGATGTCTTTCAGTCCACTATAGCACTCCCGTACGCCTTTGGTTTTAACTTCAGAGTTGCCCTGTATCTCCATTACAGTGTTGCTGTATGAACTAAGCACACCGTAGTAGCTGGTGCCGTCGAGTGTCAGGTTAAGGTCATTGACAATCAGGTGATTTTCTTTCTCTGATGTCATCACCAGCGCCGTGGGGCCGCTGACTGATAGAGAACTTCCATCGGTGCCGCTGAGTTCCAGTGAGCCGTTACTATTTATTCCACCACCGTATGTATATGAAAGAGTATTGTTGCCCTTCACTTCTATCTTCAGATTTGGCATGTCGCTCTTTATGGCGTATGAAGTATTGTTGCCTATTGCGGACAGTGTGGCATTGTCCAGCGTCAGGATTTTATGGTCAGGGTCATAACTTACTGTGCCGCTTACACCGTCGATTGAACTTATTTTATCATAGTTTGCACCAGTGATGCTTGTACCGCATATTGTCAAGCCATATGGTGCGTAGGTAAAATAGCCTGTTGCTGGGTTAGCATACCCAACGTTAACTTTATTCGAATTATAACTGATTGCACCAACAAGACTACTGCAACCATAGAACATATCGGTACTGCTTTGAGTACTCCATGAGTCATTACTATATATGGTTCTCAAATTAATACATAGCATGAACATCCGTTCCATATTTCGGACTTTTTTTGTATCAAAACCGCTCAAGTCAAGACTCGTGAGAGCTGAACATCCACGAAACATGCTATTCATAGACTCTACACGAGAGGTATTAAAACCACTAACATCAAGGCTTTTGATACTACCACAACCATAGAACATACGACTCATATCTGATACTATTGAGGTATTAAAACCACTGACATCAAGCTTCGTAAGACTGCTGCAATTATAGAACATACCATCCATGTCAACCACTTTAGAAGTATTGAAGCCACTGACATCAAGGCTTGTAAGACTGCTGCAATTAAAGAACATGTTATTCATATACTTCACGCTTGATGTATTGAAATATTCTATGTTTTCTATTGACTTTAAATTTATCATACCGAAAAACCAGCAATAGCAAGACTCAGGACGAGCATTCGCAAAGGAAGCATCAAACACGACCTTCTTCACTGAACTCGTCAAGCTACTCCACTGAATGGCTTTATCGCCTGTATTCGACACATCATAGACATACGTTCCAGCAGGCATCGTACCATACTTGAATGTAAGAGTACTATCACTGTATTCCGCATACGCCGTAGGCGTTGCATTAGCACCTATGACCATTGTAACGATGGCAACAAATAGAACTAAAAATCTCTTTGTAATTGTTTTCATCTTCATATTGTTATTGTTTATATTCTATATTCTGTAGAAACGATTCATGAGTAATTACATGGACATTATATGGATATTATATGTTTTTTCAAAAACACATAGATACTCCGTTCCAATTTATCTGTGCAAAGGTACAAACTTTTCCTGTAATTACAAAGAAAATGAATTGAAAAGATTGAAAGATTGGAAAATTGAAGCATCCGTCGAGGGGGCAAAAGATATCGAACACTTTACACTAATCCACACGAATAAAACTACAGAGAAGAACAAATCCCTTACAATCCTTTACAATCTGGGAGAAATCTATATAATCGCAGGAAGAATAAAAATCCCTTACAATCCTTTACAATCTGGGAGAAATCTATATAATTGCGGGAAGAATAAAAATCCCTTACAATCCTTTACAATCTGGGAGAAAACAATATAATCGCAGGAAGAATAAAAATCCTTACAATCCCTTAAAATCTGTGTGAGAAAAAATAATGAATAATTAATGGGAATTCGTGTTGAAAAAGAAACAGACAATCATTGAGAATCCGACATTTTGGCAAATGTTAAAAATGTAAAGTTTTCTTAATTTGCAGTAATAGCTATCATATTACATCCTAATATGATAGCTATTACTGTATAATACCATTGCTATTGCAATGTAATTTGGCTGCTTTTACAGCCTTTTTAATGCTTAATTATCACAAAAAGCACGCATTTCTCACCCCGCATGGCATAATTGTGCATTGTGAATTGTGAATTGTGCATTAAAAATAACGCATTGTGGATTGAAAAAAGCGTTTTAAGGCCCCGCTGTCGCATTGCACCCCTTTTCTGGGTACTTTGCCCACCACCCCCTGTCAACGCCCCTTAAAATGAGTTTTCTATACAGTGGAGAAATAGAAAAATTAAGACTCTCTCATCCCTCCTCCAGTATGGAGGGGAATTGAATAGTGAATAATACGCTGATGACACGGACTTTATGACAAGTCAAACCGCAACTTTAATTCTTAATTCTTAACTCTTAATTCCTCTTGACTCCCATACAAGCATGGCTTGCAAAAGCAGAATCAGTATATTTCTGACAACTTTCTTTCCAAATCACTACCCGTAAGCGAAACGGCAACGATGGTACCTTCTCCATCACAGAGGAAGTTCCATGGAATGGCTTGTACTCCGTATGCAGCAGCGGCACTACTCTTCCATCCTTTCAAATCGCTGATATGCACCCAGTTGTAGCCTCCATCAGAGATTGCCTTACTCCAACGGCCAGCATCGTTGTCAAGCGAGATTCCCACTACATTGAAGCCCTTGGGGCTATATCGCTCCCAGCAAGCCTTCACATTTGGCATCTCCCTCATGCACGGACCACACCAGCTGGCCCAGAAATCAACAAGCACATAGTTTCCCTTGCCTACATATTCGCTGAGCCTATGCTCTTTGCCACTAAGGTCGTTACCAACAACATCGGTGAATTTCTTGCCTACAAATGCCATCGACGGTTTCTTGTAGTCGATATACTGCATCACATTCCTAAACAACGGATGCTTAGTATATGCGGCCTTGCTCTCTGAATATGCAAGGAGTTTATTGAAATCTATACCCTCAATGGCTACCAGTATCAGATAAGCCGGAAGACAATTACTCTGGTTGTTGTCAATAGTGCGCTCAATCACTGCAGCAAGGTCTTTGCCGTAGTTTGCCAGCTGCGCCTTCAACCCGTCACGCTTCTGCGCGTCAGTCTCTGCCTTATACTGTTTCATTACATCGGCATACTTGTCAGACACTGCTTTAATCCTGTCTGTCATCACTGCCAGGGTGTCGTTCAAAGGCGTTCCCGTGGCTTTGCCCGATGCGAAATCAACAGACAACGCACTGCCGTCTGAAACGAAATTGACAGTCTGTGTGCCTGTCATGTCAGCAATTCCGTAAAACACATCATCGGCAACTCGTTTCATCTCGTATTCGAAACCGCCGTCAACCACCTTTATGGTGTCCATCACCTTTCCCTCGTTGTGGTCAACAAGGAGAAGGCGTTCTATTCCCTGCGGCACCTTGCCTTTCAAAGTCAGTTTGTCTGTGTTGTTCTGGGCACAGCCAAGAAAGCTGAGCGCACTCAGCATCATAAACAGTATTTTTCTCATAGTTACATGTGTGATTATTCCAGATTGTCTATCGTTATTCCCTCAAACTCTGTCATGAAAGACATTATTCGCTGCTGATAATGCTCGCGCTTCACCTTCATGCACATCGTGGCAGTATATCTGTCGCCATCAGACGTATGATGCGCCTTCATCTCGTATGACAGTATGTCTATCTTGTCTTTCTCTATAGTTGTAAGCACCTCGCGTATTCCCTCACGCGTAGGTGCGGAGAATGTCAGTGAGATGTTCTTCGCTCCGAAATGGTTGTGCAGCAGACTTACTGTTTCAAGGCAAGCCACCACCAACACTGTGGATGCCGTGGCAAGCACATACATGCCAGAACCACAGGCCAGTCCGATGGCGGACGTGACCCACAATCCTGCCGCCGTGGTCAGTCCTCTTACCACATGCCTCTGGAAAATGATACAGCCGGCACCGATAAAGCCTATGCCCGACACCACCTGCGCAGCAATGCGCGAGGGGTCAAGGCGCACCAATTCTGTCTTCACCACATCGTCGTAACCATATTTCGACAACACCATAAAGACTGCTGCTCCCAGTCCCACAAGGAAATGGGTTCTGAAGCCTGCCTCCTTGGCTCTATACTCTCGCTCCAGTCCTATTATTCCTCCAAGAACTGCGGCAAGAACTATGCGTAATATAAACTCTTGTGTCATGTCAAATAATTTTTCAGATACAAATTTACAAAAATTATTCGAACACACAAAGAAATATCAATCAAAAAAACATTAATGCTTTATCATAAGATTATTAATGACATTAATGGTCTATATTAACGACATTAACGAAAAACATTTATTTCGTCGAGTTCACTTATACATTGTAACTTTGCACTAACTACTTCCGAAAAGTGTTGTTTTCATACACAAAACGGAACTTAACAGTGTATACGGCTAATAATACTTATGTCGCCAGTCTATGTCGCCAGTCTAATACAAATGTCACTATCACTCCATTTCTACTCCCCTATCACATCCCTATCACTCCCCCCAAAAAACCTTTAATTTCCAATCGAGCATAGCTTGCAAAAACAAAAAAGGGATGCAACAAACCGTTGCATCCCTTTCTTATTATAGTGATATGAGATTCAATTACTCAGCCCAGTCCATCTTTGTCTGACGAACGTAGGTCTGATAACGACGCTGTGCCATCTTCTGTGCCTCTGCGAAGAGCTCATCAGCCTCTTCTGGGTAAGCCTTCTTGACAGAGAGGTAACGTACCTCACCCATGAGGAAGTCTTGGAACTTATCCCACTGTGGCTCCTTAGAATCGAGAGAGAATGGGTTCTGACCCTGCTCTGCCAATTCTGGATTGAAGCGCCACAGGTGCCAGTAACCGCACTCTACAGCGCGACGCTCCTCTTCCTGTGAGCGACCCATGCCACCCTTGATCTTCAGACCGTGGTTGATACATGGTGCGTAAGCGATAACGAGTGATGGTCCGTGGTATGCCTCTGCCTCGCGGAATGCCTTCAAGCACTGTGCGTTGTCAGCACCCATAGCAACCTGTGCTACGTAAACGTAACCGTATGTTGTAGCAATCATACCGAGGTCCTTCTTCTTGATACGCTTACCCTGTGCAGCGAACTGTGCAATAGCACCGAGTGGTGTAGCCTTAGAAGCCTGACCACCAGTGTTAGAGTAAACCTCTGTATCGATAACGAAGATGTTCAGATCCTCACCAGAAGCGAGTACGTGGTCGAGACCGCCGTAACCGATATCGTAAGAAGCACCGTCACCACCGATAATCCACTGTGAACGCTTGATGAGGTAGTGATCGAGAGTCTTCAGCTCTGTGCATACTGGGCAACCTGCCTCTGCACCCTTAGCGATTTCTGGCTTAAGGATTGCAGCAAGACGCTTAGACTCGTCTGCGTCCTCGCGCTTCTCAATCCACTCAGCAGCAGCTGCCTGGTACTCTGCAGAACCCATCTTCTCGTCAACAACCTTCTGGAGAAGCATTGCAACGCGCTCCTTCATCTTCTTGTTACCGATAACCATACCGAGACCGAACTCACAGAAGTCCTCGAACAGTGAGTTGTCGAATGCTGGACCCTGACCCTTCTCGTTAGTGGTGTATGGAGTAGAAGGAATAGAAGCTGAATAGATTGAAGAACAACCTGTAGCGTTGGCGATGATCTCACGGTCACCGAAGAGCTGAGAAATCAGCTTAACGTATGGAGTCTCACCACAACCAGAGCAAGCGCCTGAGAACTCGAACAGAGGTGTAGCGAACTGAGAGTTCTTTGGTGACTGCTTGATGTCAACGAGATCCTGCTTAGACTTAACGCTCTTAACGAGGTAATCCCAGCCCTTAGCAAGCTCCTTCATATCCTCTGCATCTGGGTTGTAAGGTACCATAGTGAGTGCCTTCTCACCCTTCTTACCAGGACATACGTCAACACAGTTACCACATCCAAGACAGTCAAGTGGTGATGGCTCGATAACGAAGTGCATACCCTTCATTGCTGCAGGTGCCTTGATCTCCTGTGTCTGACCATTGAAGCCCTTGAGCTCCTCGTCAGTAAGAACGAATGGACGGATTGCAGCGTGAGGACAAACGAATGAACACTTGTTACACTGGATACAGTTCTCAACGTTCCATACTGGTACGAATGCCTCTACACCACGCTTCTCGTATGCTGCAGTACCATTCTGCCATGTACCGTCAACTGTGTCGAACTTAACGAAGTCAGAAACCTTCAGGAGGTCACCTGCCTGTGCGTTGATAGGACGAACGAGTTCCTTAACGAATGCTGGTGCATCATCCTCAACCTTAACATCGTCTGGAAGGTTTGCCCATGCTGGATCTACAGTGAGAACCTTGTACTCACCACCACGATCAACAGCTGCATAGTTCTTATCAACCACATCCTGACCCTTCTTGCCATAAGACTTAACGATGAACTTCTTCATCTGCTCTACAGCAAGGTCAACAGGGATTACCTCTGTAATGCGGAAGAATGCAGACTGCAGGATTGTGTTGGTACGGTTACCAAGACCAATCTCCTGAGCGATCTTTGTTGCATTGATATAGTAAACCTTGATGTTCTTCTGAGCGAAGACACGCTTAACGTTGTTAGGAATGAAGTTAACGAGCTCCTCACCATCGAAGATAGTGTTCAGAAGGAATGAACCGTTCTCACGGATACCACGTGTAACGTCATACATGTGCAGGTAAGCCTGTACGTGACATGCTACAAAGTTAGGTGTTGTAATCTGATATGTAGAACGGATTGGTTCGTCACCGAAACGGAGGTGTGAACATGTGAAACCACCAGACTTCTTTGAATCGTATGAGAAGTAAGCCTGGCAGTGCTTGTCGGTGTTGTCACCGATAATCTTCACTGAGTTCTTGTTTGCACCTACAGTACCATCTGCACCAAGACCGAAGAACTTTGCCTCGTAGATAGACTTTCCACCGAGAGCCATCTCCTCTACCATTGGCAGAGACAGGTTTGTAACATCATCAACGATACCAACAGTGAAGTGGTTCTTTGGCTGTGGAAGCTCGAGGTTGTTGAATACAGAGATAATCTTAGCAGGTGTGATGTCTGAAGAACCAAGACCATAACGGCCACCAACGATAAGTGGACGGTTCTCTACATCATAGTATGCTGACTTAACGTCAAGATACAGTGGCTCACCCTCTGCACCTGGCTCCTTGGTACGATCAAGTACTGCAATCTTCTTACATGTTGCTGGTACAGTTGCAAGGAGATGCTTAACAGAGAATGGACGATAGAGGTGTACGTTAACCATACCTACCTTCTTACCCTCTGATACGAGATGGTCGATAGCCTCCTTGGCTGCCTCACATGCAGAACCCATGAGAATGATTACGTTCTCTGCGTCCTTAGCGCCATAGTAGTTGAAGAGGTGATACTCACGACCTGTAATCTCAGAAATCTTAGCGCAGTACTTCTCTACTACCTCAGGAATTGCATCATAATATGCGTTACAAGCCTCACGGTGTGTGAAGAATGTCTCTGGGTTCTCTGCTGTACCACGTGTAACAGGACGCTCTGGAGTCAATGCACGGTTACGGAAGTCCTCAACCATCTCCATTGGAGTAATGGCCTTTATGTCCTCCATATCCATAACCTCAATCTTGTGATACTCGTGAGATGTACGGAAACCATCAAAGAAATTGATGAAAGGTACCTTTGTCTCAAGTGTTGCAAGGTGAGGAACAGCTGTAAGGTCCATAACCTCCTGAACAGAACTTGACGCGAACATAGCGAAACCTGTCTGACGACAAGCCATCACATCCTGATGATCACCGAAGATACACAGTGAGTGAGATGCAAGTGTACGAGCTGATACGTCGAATACGCATGGGAGCAACTCACCTGCAATCTTATACATGTTAGGGATCATCAGAAGAAGACCCTGTGATGCAGTGAACGTAGTTGTAAGTGCACCAGCCTGAAGTGAACCGTGAACTGCACCAGCAGCACCACCCTCAGACTGCATTTCCTGTACAAGTACTGTCTGACCCCACATGTTCTTGCGACCACGTGCAGCCCAGTCATCAGTGTGCTCCGCCATTGGAGATGACGGTGTGATAGGGTAGATAGCAGCTACCTCTGAGAACATGTAGCTCACGTGAGCTGCAGCCTCGTTACCATCACATGTGATAAACTTTTTTTCTTTAGCCATTTTGTTATAAGATAAGTTTTTAAATATGTTATTTTAGTATCTATTAATATAAGAATCCCAATAACCACAACGGTATTACGTTTTCCTCTACCTTGTCTCCACCATATTGGCAGTAGACTGTACCATTGTTCGTATTCTTTGGCAGATCGCTTACGTTGCACACCTTGAAATGCCTGCTGCCATCTATTGTATAAAAGAGGTCTTTTCCTGCCTGATTGACCTTATGGTCTTTCCACATAGTATTCACGAAGAATGTCTCCATCTGAGTCTGCACCTCAAAGTTTATAGGATACACAGCCTGGTAGAGATTAGGATTGTGCAACATAACCTTGGTTGGCTTCTTCGGAAATTTCTGTCCTGTCGGATATATAATATTTATCAGTCGGGCATCAGCAAGATATTTTATGTAATTCATCACTGTTGCACGACTAGTTTCTATCTCATGCGCCAATTGGCTTATATTCGGAGCCTGTGGACCTGACACTGCCAATAGATAGAACAGTTTCTTAATCTTAGTCAGATATTTCAGTTCTATCTGCTTGATCATCAATATATCCACCTCCGTCATCATATTCATTGATTTCAACAGGTTTTCTGCAAAATCATCATGCTCACGAAACAATGGATAGAATCCATGATGTATATACTCCTCAAAAAATGGCTGGGGGTCTAATTTCTCTTGTATTTCCCATACCAGTTCCTTCTTATGTCTTAATATCTCATCCAGAGATATCCACCTAAAATTGTGACGTGTTCTTAGATTCAGGTATTCACGGAAAGAGAATCCACGAAGATTATAACTCTTCACAACATCTTCCAACTCAGGATTCTCCCTTTTAAGACGCATGACACTTGAACCAGCAAAAACAATCTTCAACTTTGGATACAAATCATAGCAGCGACGCAACTCTTTACTCCAATCAAACTGTTTAAATACCTGGTCTATAAGCAATACGCGTCCACCATGCTTATAAAACTCTCCGGCAAAATCTGCAATTCCCCTACCCTGAAAATAGAAGTTATTCATGTTTATATAGAGGCATCGCTTGTCACCTGGCTCAAAACGCTCTTTTGCATATTGCAACAGGAAGGTAGTTTTTCCTACTCCTCTCGTGCCCTTGATTCCTATCATACGATCGCTCCAGTCAATCTCATCCATAAGGACACGCCTTACGGGAGCATTACAATGCTCTACCAAGTAACTATGCGTACGATAAAAATCTTCCATTTTTAGTGTTTTTGCCTTGTCTTATAGTTTAACAATGCAAAGGTAATCAAAAAATCCGAAATTGCAAAGCAGAGATTGCAAGCAAATGAAACATTTAATATATTTTAAAACTTCGCGGTTGACACTTGCAAGCTCTAATCTGCATTATTATCTCTTTTATATTTCAAATCACCTTGCATGATTATTCATCATTTAACTTTCTTGGCAATAGATTTTCTCTTATATTCTCCATCGATTTCCACAAACTGAATCTTATTTCCGAATTATCATCCTCCAGTTGTTTCAATAAATCTGAGACATCCTGCCTTTTCGTTGTAGTTTCGTATGGACAACTTGTTACCTGTCGTTTGTATTTATAAATCTGCGCAATCTCTTTAATCAAACTTTCCGGTATTAGGCACATCGGGCGTATAATCGTCAATGGATAGTGTTTCATTTCAAGCAGCGGAGGCATTGTTTGTATGGAACCTTCGTATAACATATTCATTAACAAGGTTGTCAATATATCATCTTGATGATGTCCCAATGCTATCTTATTGAAACCATTCTGCTGCGCATAATTAAAGATAGCCTTACGCCTGTACCATGAACATAAGAAACATTTTGGTTTCTTCGTTTCCGTTTCATCATCAAAAGATGTATATATAATATGTAGAGGAAGTTCCAGTTTCTCACAAAAACTACTTATATAATTCTCATCTGTTTTATAAGGAATGTTCCTCATTATAACATGTACCACCTCTACTTGGATACGGGGCTTCAAAATTTTATTTTGTCTTGCAAACAATCTTACGAGTTCCAGCGAATCCTTTCCACCAGACAAAGCTACAAGAACCTTATCTCCATCACGCAATAAACCATATTCCGCGCAAGCCTTTGCAAACAACTTCCTAGCCTTTATATCCTGAGAACATTTTTCTCTACTCATCAAAACTTCATTTCTTCGTTTATTCTTCTCTTCTATCCCTTCACTCGTTTCTTCTTTGCAAGTATACACTTTTGCAACTCTAGGTGACGAATCTATTCTTTCTTCATTATTATATCTACATTATTATATCTTCATTTTTTCCACTCTCCTTATACTCTATTGGGGCTGCGTTTTCTCTTTCTTCCGTTTCAAATACTTTTCTTTTTTCAGCAGTTTCCTGTTTCGTTTTCTTCTCACTTTTTCGCTCCCATCATCTTCTATTACAACTACTTCCCCCTTTTCGACTTAGCCTCTTGAAACTTTACAAATTAAGAAATATTTCATCTCTACCGCCAGTCGCCCCACTCCCCTCCAGAGAAAGCAATTCGCTTAGTCTATGTGGAGTCAGTTTAAATTCTTACTACATTGTCACCCATTCTCATTCCTTCACTCATTATCTCTCAATCCTTCAACTCTTCAATCCTTCATCTCTTCAATTCTTCACCTCTTCAATTCTTCACCTCTTCAATTCTTCAATTCTTCAATCCTTCCGCTCGGCGCTTGCGACGCTTTTACCAAGGCTGCAAGCCGGCTAAAAGAATCCTTCAACCCTTCAGTTCTTCAATCTTTCAATCCTTCAACCCTTCAGTTCTTCAATCTTTCAATCCTTCGATCCTTCAATTTTTCAATCCTTCCGCTCGGCGCTTGCGACGCTTTGCTTTGCAAAGAATTTTTCAATCCTTCAATTTCTCAATCCTTCTCTCCCCTCGTAAACGAAGAAAGCCTTGAACCGACATTTCGTCAGTCCAAGGCTTCATCGGCTTTAATAAAGAAGGCGGCCTCCTACTCTCCCGCATTGCATTGCAGTACCATCGGCGCAGGCGGGCTTAACTTCTC
>JAEEGI010003744.1_pt1 | contig 36132 bp, 31 predicted proteins | sample 8958751 | NCBI WGS metagenome assembly JAEEGI01 (sample SAMN16246545, study PRJNA631951) | gut metagenome | biome: gut microbiome; feature: rumen; material: KS-attached | host: Bos | place: Iran: Karaj | collected 2018-10 | reverse complement strand
CGAGCTTTCGAAGGCTGAAAGGCCTATGGTGTAGAAGCACTTCCCTTTTGTATACCTCGTAAACGTCTTTATGGCGTTGGACGGCGATTCGAGGTTGCTGAAATAGCTCATCGAGAACACTTCGTCTATCAGGCCTTTATCGACCCAGTCGACAAAGTTCTGGCATATCTCGGTGCGCGTATTGGGATAATTTGAACCAACTGCGCAGGATATCGAAAGGTTCGGTTTTGTCTCTTGTACGAGATCGTACACGACTTTGACCCAGTCGTTGATTATCCCTTCGCGGAAACGGCACCATTTTACCCAGTCGGAAGTGTTTTTGACGAGTTTGCGCGGATCGGTCTGTATGCCGGTCTCGGCGCGGAAAGCTTCGATTATATCGTCGTTGTAACCGAAATCGCCGCCGTCATCGGCTGCCCCCGGGAATCTGATATAATCGAGGTTTATCCCGTCAATATCGTATTTGGTTATCATTTCGCGGTATATGCCAAGCACTATTTCACGCGAACGGGGATCCAGTGGGTCAAGGAACACGAACGGACCGTACATGGTCGTCTGATAATCCTTGCCCTTATTGTCGAGCAGATGGTATTCTTTTGTGGCGTCAACGAGTACGCCGCTTCCGCCGATAAAGAAATTCTCGACCCAGCAATGGACTTCTATGCCGTATTCGTGAGCTATGCGGCAATATCCTTCCAGCACGTCGTAATCGCCGTGCGTCGAGACGTGCCTTATGAGCGGATTTTCGGAAAAACCAATAAACTGGCCGTTGTACCAGGTCTCGAGATATACCGCGTTGATGCCCATCTGCGCCATAAGCTCGCAGCTTGCGCGCACTTCGTCGTCGTTCTTTTCGTTGCAGCGGTACCACACCGCGCGGTTTTCCACGGGGGCGGATTCATACAGCGAAAAGCGCAGATCCTCGCACATCGAAATTATAGTCCTGCATCTTTCGACCGATTTTTCGGGCGAATCGGTCCCTTTGCGTTCCAGATACGCGTCGTAAACGGACGTAATAAGTTCTACCTTGGGTCCGATAGACGAGATATTTATGCACGAAAGGCGTTCGATCGCGTCTTCGTAACCGGTTTTAAGGTCGTTGTAACGGAATTCGGCGTCGTTAAACAGCGATTCGGGAGTCGTCTGTACCGTTACGTTGTTCCTGCTCTTGTCGAGCGTGACCTTGGCGCCGTAAGAATACGCTTTTTCAAGCGTCTGGATATTGGCGCCGTGAGCCGAAACCACAAATCCGCCGCGCGGGATCTGCATATTCCCTGCGTAGGAACTGCCGGTGATGCATCCGTTGGCGTCTACCGCGAATTCGTAGCCGTAAACGTTGGTGGCGGTAGACTTGCCGAAACTGTCGTTATAAATGACGATATAATCGGTTTGACGCGTGGCGTTGGTAGCGTTGTAGTGGAAGGTCGTGAATGAATACATATTGCCTCCGAGCGATACGAGCGCCGGATCGCCCTCCGAAGAGCGGTTGGCGACGCTTGCGTAGTTCTGACTTCCCTTTTTGACCGAAAGCACGTAGCCGTTTTCGGGAATCGCGGAGTTTCCGGCTTTGGTGACCGAAACGATCCTGCCGCCTTCAATGGCTATCTCGGCGCAGTCGGCGGAACCCGTGGCAGCGCCGTATTCCGGAGTGTAGAGCACGCACGGATGAGTAGCGTTGACGCGGACGTTGACCGAGTCGATCTCGAAAACGAGACTTTTGACCCGGACGAACATAGCGGGCAGATCCTGTGCAGCTATGAGCAGATCTTTTACGCTGTCGCCCATCTCCACGCCTTCGCAAAGCGTTTTGCTTTCCCCCGCGAAGGTGACGACGTAGCCGTCAGAAGACGGTATAACGACGTTTTCGGACTTATTCGAAACGTACGCGACTTTGCCGCCGCGCACGACGATATTCGTAAAATCGCCTTTTGCGTTCGTCACAGCGGCATTTCCGCTTATTTCATAGAGATAAACTCCGTTTTCGGCGGATTCGGGGTTGACGTTGCCGCGCGGTATGACGATGTATTCGCCTTTGCCGAAAGCGACCGCCGGCGAATCGCTGATCCCGTTCAGCAGTTTTTCATCGTTGAAGCGGACCTCGCCGGAAGCAAAGAATTCTTTTGCGTACGCGGCGTTGTATGCGCCGGTGAACAGGAGCGAATATCCGGCTTCTACCGCGGTACCCGCCGGGACTACGGAATCGATCTTATAATACCCTGCGGAAGGATCGTTCAGTATCACGGACGCGGCATCCTGAGGCACGGTATAACCTTTTTTGCAGAAGTATATCTTCCCTTCTTCGAACACGCCGTTTTCCGGATCTGTCATATTCACACGTCTGGTATTGGCGCGCGCCGAAGGGATCACGGTAGTGAGATCTGTCAGCTCGAATTCCGGATATTCCCAGCCGGACACGGTCACAGACGACGCGCTGCTTGGCTTATAACCTTCGGGCAGGGCTGAACCGCTTAACGAAAGCACGAAACCGTTGACCGGAATCGGCACCTTCGTGTTTTCGCCGGCGCTGACCCCGATCGATATGACCGAATAATCGGGTAAGCCGTATTTGAACGCAAGTTTGACGCTTATGAGCGTGCGTCCCGCGGCAGATCCGTTAACGTAAAGCACCGGGCCTTTTTCGTCGCGGTAATCTCTGTCGTACAGCAGCGCTTCGTCTTCTGTTCCGGCGGATACGTTTACGGCGTTCACCCAAAAGGTCTGATCGGCGATCTCAACGCGTATCTTCCCTTCCTCTGCGGAAGATTCTTCGCTTTGATCTGCGGCAGAATCATCAGCGCCGGAAGAAACGTCCGCAGGGTCTTTCGTGCAGCCCGCGAGCGCCGAGAGGAGCAGCGAGAGTATTATTATAAATACTGTTAGTTTTAAAGCTGTATTATTCTTCATGTTCACGTTTGGATTTTCTGATCTTGAGCAGTACGAACACAGCGATGATCGCGATTATGAATGCGCCGCTTATCCAGTAGAGAGCGCCGGAATCGGAGTCTTCGGTACTGGTGATCTTGAGTTCTGACCACAGAGACGTCATTTTGCTGATAGCTTCGGAAGGAAGACGGTGGAAATAGAAATCGTCGGTGTCTTTGTCAGGATACAGTTCGGTAAGGTCGGGATACAGGATACCCATAGCGTCGTCGTGGAGATCTGCGAGGAATTCCTGATACTCTTCGTTTTCGAGCACCGCTTTGTTGGGGCTGCGGTAGCAGATCTTTTCGGCGTTGCAGACCGCCACGTTGGGGTCGCAGAGGAAGTTGATATAGAGTTCGGCGGCTTCTTTATGCTCCGCAGAAGCGGGGATGCAGCAAGCGTCGACGAATATGTTGGTGCCTTCCTTGGGGTACACGAATGCGAGCTTGTCGTTATTTTCGTACATGCTTAGATAGTCGCCCGCGTAGTATGCGGAAACCGCGGCGGCGCCGCTTTCCATCTTGTTGTATATCTCATCCATTACGTAAGCTTTGACCAGCGGCTTCTGCTTGAGCAGTTCGTCTTTGGCTTTGGTGAGCTCGTCGAAATCGGTGGTGTTCACGCTGAAGCCGAGCTTGAATTCCGCAATGCCGAAAGCGTCGCGCGGGTTGTTGATCATAAGGATCTGGTCGTTGAGTTTTTCGTCCCAGAGTATATCCCAGGTCTCGGGGGTATAGTCGACGAGTTCGGTGTTGTAGATAATGCCGACCATGCCGCAGTTATAAGCCACGGAATATTCGTTGGTCTGGTCGAAATAAAGGCCTTTGAATTCGTCTTCGATATATTTATAGTTGGGAATATTATCGAAGTTGAGTTTCTGAATCATTCCCTCGTCTATGAGCTGCTGGATCATATAATCCGAAGGGATGATCACGTCGTAGGCGCTGGCGCCGCTCTTGAGCTTTGAATACATATCTTCGTTGGTGGAAAAGTTGGTGTAGTTGACTTTTATGCCGGTGAGTTTGGTGAACTCGTAGTTGACGTCTACCGAATCTTCGGTGCCGTCGGAAATGTATTCGCCCCAGTTATAAACGTTGATGGTTATTCCGGCGTATTTGGAATAATCGATGGCGGCGGTCTCGTCGGTCACCGAAAAATCGGAAGATTCATGCGATTTGCACGAAGCGAGGCCGAAAACGGACATTACGAGGATAACTGCAAAAATGGCGCAAAATACTCTTTTCAATTCTTAGTCTCCTTTAAAATGTTAATTATTTACGTAATAGCTGATGGCGGAAACTGCGCCGTCCTTGAGGAAGAAATTGAGTTTCATTCCCTCTTTGACGTACGAAAAACCGCCGTCTGAGCTTTCCGCGGGTTCGCCGTAGATTGCTTTGACTTCTTCGGGCGTCATACCGATATATGCGCCTTCTTTAGTCGAAACGGAATCGTCTTTGAGATATACGCTGTATATCACGAAATCGCCCGTCTCGTCGTTTGCCGAAACTTCGAAGCTGCCGAAATAATAGACGGTGTCTTTGCCGTTGAACGCGCAGCTGTTGGAAGTGTAGGGCTCGCCCGTCTGCGCGCCGAGTTTGTCGATAACGTCGGCGGCGGCGCTTCCCACGCCGAACGTGACGCCGTTTGATTCAAACAGATAACCCGTGGGCGTGTGCTCGGCGGTATTTCCCGATACCTCGGTCGAAACAGGCTCCGGCTTGCTTTCGTTTTCGCCGGAATTGCAGGCGGCCATCAAACATACGGCTGCCGCGAGCAAAAGGATCAAAAGTGTTTTTTTCATAAAAATCCCCCTTTATATATCAATCCGGAACGGGAAATCCCGTTATGGTACCGGTTTGTTCCAGAATGACTTGCTGGTAATGCTTCACTTCGTCGTAACGTTCGCAAAGCTTTGCCCAGCTCTGTTCGTAATCGGCCTCTCCCCTTCTGTCGGGAGCGCCGAGAGATGCGAGCTCTTTGCCGAAAAAGCTCGAAAGTTTTTCCGCGCCCCACACGTTGAGGTGCTGGCCTTCGTCGTAGGTGTCGGCGGTGTAATCGATGCCGATCTCGGCGACGCTGTTCAAAAAGTTATAATACGCAAGGCCGTGCTTGTTTGCGTATTCCACTATCTGCGAATCCCATTCCGCATACCAGTAGGGCGCGACGGTAGGCGCTTTCATAAGCACGAGCTTTGCGCCGTTTTCTTCGCACAGGGTGCGTATCTTTTCAAGGTATTCCCAGCAGATATCGGCGAAGGAATAATCCATAAGCTGATGTCCCACGGGCGGATCGGTCTTGAGAGGCCGGCAGTCGACTCGCATCAGATACCCCGCTACCGAAAGCTGCGGCGGCGAACAGAACATATACTTGAGATCGTCGGAATTGAGTTCGTTCCAGCGCGAATGGAAGCGCAGGATCGGGAAAATATACGACATAAGCGATTCTTCGCTCTTCATCGAGGCTTTGATCGCGTTTATTTTGGTGGAAGAAAGGCGCATCCCGTCGAGCGCGAGCCGGTTGTACGCTTCGTTCTGCGGCTCGCCGTATTTCATGGAAAGCACGTTGAAAACGACGATCCTGGGCGTTTCGTACCTCAATGCGTCTTCGAGCATATAGTACGAATGCCATATCAGCTGCTGAGGGCTGCCGCGCACGTACGAGGATATCCCGTATTCGCGCCAGAGCGTGACGGGCGAGATGTTTTCGTAGACTTCGCAGTCGCCGATAAACAGCACGTCGTGATTCTTGTCGCTGCCGTAATACTCTGCGGTGAGCCTGCCTTCTTCCGCTTCACGCGTGTATTTGGGCATAAGCAGCCGCTGCAGGCAGATAAACAGGAGCACGAACACTATTACGCAGATCAGAACGCGCAATATGACTTTTGATCTCATCTGTTTGACCTTTCGTTAAAACTTGCTGTAAATAAAGCTGTTGGAATCGTAGCCGAGCCCGTACGCGCCGAACACGATTATCACGGCGAAAAGCAGCGCGAAGAGAGCGAGCCGAAAAGCGAATCCCTTTTTGTCGATCATCTCGCGCACGCTGCCGCGCCGCTGGATCATACTCACGGCGAAGATAAGGAGTATCCCCGCAAACGCTATGGCGTAATCCGCCGCAGTAAGCCCCAGGTTCAGAAGCGTATTGCCGTTGAGCATATTGAACGATGGCTTTGTGAACATACTGCCGAACGCTTTGAACGTCGTGGGAACGTCCTTGTAGCAATCGAACAGACGCAGGCAGCACATTATTGCGTTGGTCCTGACTATGCACATAGTCTTGTAATACCATTTGCCGTCGATATCCGGATGCTTTGCGTGGAAGCGTTTATAGAGCGGAGTCAGTTCCTGCGACACGAGGATGACGAAACAGTTGCCCATTCCCCACAGGATAAAGTTCCAGCTCGCGCCGTGCCACGCGCCGGTGCAGAACCAAAGCACTATGGAAGCTACGTATATAGGCACTCTCTTCGCCGCGCCCGCGCCGAATTTGTTCTTGGCAAATTTGGTGAGCTTCATCACCGGCTTTGCGGTGCAGAGCGGATAGAAGGTGTAATCCTTGAACCACGTTCCCAGCGTGATATGCCATCTGCGCCAGTATTCGGCGATATTCTTTGAAAAGAACGGACGCAGGAAGTTTTCGCTCACTTCGACCCCGAACAGATTCGCCACGCCGATGGTGATATCTATGCCGCCGGTGAAATCGCAGTACAGTTCGGCGGCGTACAGCAGCGCGCCGAACGCGACCATCACGCCCGGATACTTTTCGGGATCCGAAACTATCGCGATCACCGCCACGACGAGCCGGTCCGCAATGACGACCTTTTTGAAATAGCCCCAAAGTATGCGCTGCAGCGCGAAGCGGGCGCGTTTTTCGCCCCACGAATGCTCGCCGAACAAAGACGGCGCGGTCAGCGGGAACCTGTCAATGGGACCGTTGAGCAGCGTCGGGAAAAACGAAGTGAACAGCGCCACCTTGAATACGTTCTTTTCAGCTTCGTATCTGCCGAAATAAACGTCGATGATATAGCCCGCGGTCTTGAACGTGTAATACGATATTCCCAGCGGAAGCAGGAGTTTATCGAACGTGGGTATCTTCGATTCGCTGAATATGCTTATAATGGCGTTTATGTTGCCAATGAAGAAATTTATGTATTTGAGCGCGAAAAGGATGCCGAAATTAAGAAGCAGGCAGGTTATGAGCCACGCCCAGGTCTTCTTTTTCGTTTTTGCCTTATACGCCTTTTTTTCGTCCTTGCCGAGCTCGAGGTGCTCGTTGAGATACGCGTTCTGCTTTGCTCTGAGCTGCGATATCTTGCAGGCGGCGAAATAGACCGAAACGGTAGTTACGGCTATAAAGCCGAAATACCGCAGGTCATACGACGCGTAAAACGCGCAGCTTGCTATTAGCAGCAGCGGCCATTGCCATTTTTTGGGCAGCACGTAATACAACAGCACCGCAGCGGCGCAGAACAGTAAGAACCAAACCGAAACGAATCCCATTTATCATTCATCCATCAGCGAGCTGACCATCTCCCAGATGGCGCTTGCCGAATTGAAGTTTTCGGGCACTATTTCGCTGGCGGGGACGGTGACGTCGAATTCGTTGAATATCTCGGTGACGAGCGTAACGACGTCTATGGAATTGAGGATACCGTCGTCGACGAGCGAATCGCATTCGACGTCGAGATCGGGGTGGAGCTGAAGCAGCATTTCGATGATTTTATCCATTGTTTATTCCTCCGTACGGGTGAGTTGTTAGGTGTAGTTTTTGGTGAGCGTCACACGGTCGATCTTGCCGTTCGCGGTCTGAGGCAGGAAAGCGAGTTTCACGATATCGGCTGGGATCATATAGCGCGGGAGCTTTTCCTTCAGATATGCGAGCAGGTCGTCTTTTTCGGCGGAGCCGGTGTAGAAAAGGATGATCTGCTGTTTATCCTTTAAGTATATCGCCGCGGTCATAGCGACGTTCTGCATTATGCCGGCGGCGATCTCTATTTCGCCGAGCTCTATGCGGTAGCCCATATGCTTGATCTGGTAATCCTTGCGCGAAACGAAAACAAGTTCGCCTTTTTCGTTGTATTTTGCAAGGTCGCCGGTGCAGTAGATGAGTTCGGGATAATTGCTTTGAAGCGGGTTCTGTATAAAGCATTCGGCAGTCTTTTCGGGATTGTTGTAATACCCGTGCGTGACGCAGGTGCCGCGGATGCATATCTCGCCGACGTCACCAAACGCCACTTCTTTTTTATCGTCGCCGAGCAGAATGATCTCGGTGTTGTCGAAAGGTCTGCCGATTGGGATGGCGTCGGTCTCGGCGAATTCCCTGTCGACTTCGTAATAGCACGACATCCCAGTGCATTCCGTGGGGCCGTAAAGGTTGATGAAACGCGCCGCGGGAAGGACCGCGCGCCATTTGTTGAACTGCTTTATGGGGAACACCTCGGAGCCGAACGCCACGGTGCGAAGATGCTCGGGGCGGACGGTGTCGAACGTGCCGAGCCCCGATACTATAGAAAGCGCCGAAGCGACCCAGCACACGGTGTTTATCTTATATTCATTCAGGAATTCTATGAGCCTGACCGGGAACGAGAACAGCATTTTGGGGATGAATACCGCCTGCGCGCCGAATTTCAGCGTGGGATATATCTCTTTGAGGCAGGCGTCGGTATAAAGCGGCGACTGGTTGCCGAAGACGGTGTCTTTGTCGACTTTAAGCACCTTGGAAAGCTGTTCGATATAATCTATGACAGATCTGTGGCAGGCGCATACGCCTTTGGGCGCGCCGGTCGAGCCGGACGTGAAAACGATATAGAGCGGGTCGGTGTCGATCTGCTTTTCCCTTATCCTTGCGAGAAGCGCGTCGTCGGTATCGCATTCCGCGGCTTCTTCGTAGAGATACGACCTGTCGGAATAGCCCATCTTTTCTATCGCCGCCGTGACGCTTTTGTCGGCAATGATTATGAAATCGCGCAGATTGCCGAAAATGAGTTCGATGCGCGAAGCGGGCATTTCGGAATCCATCGGGACGTAATAGCAGCCGGAATACGCGGCGCCTAAGAAGGCGACGACGGTCTGGACTTTTTTAGGCATAAAGACTACGACCGGAACGCGTCTGCCGCCGGTCTTGCGCGCTATGAAAGTGCCTATCGCCCTTGCTGCAGTATAGACTTCCTCAAAGGTGACGGAAGTCTTTTTGTCGCGGTAGCATACCTTTGAGGCGCTCGAAGGCAGTGTGTTTTCAAGATATTCAAGAACGTTTTTCAACTGTTGCCTCCTGTGGTGCGCTCACTGAGCGATATTGATCCCGTCGTAGATGGGGAGCGAGTGGTCGTATTCGTAATAGTTCGGGTGGCGCGAGGTCTTGAACTGCTCGGTGAACCATTTGAGGTCGGATTCGGTCATTTTGTAAGTCGACCTGTCGAGCGACGCGGGGTGCGCGCAGGAATCTATATGATACCATTTGCCGTTGGAAAACTTGACGAGGTTCCACCAGTGGCGCGTCACGCTGGCGACTCTTTTGACTTCGATATTCGGTATGCCGAGCCTGTCGAGCATATATTTGTTGGAGATATAGTAGGTGTAGCAGTCGCCGGAGTGGGTCTCGAACGCGGCGTATGCGACCCGCAGTTCGTCTTCGTACGAAACGCTGGTGCCGACGTAAGTGATGTTCTGCTTGGTCCAGCGCCATACCGCTTTTATCTTGTCGTCGGTGGAATAGGAATCCTTGATTATTTCGGCGAGTATCTTGTCGCACAGTTCGTCGACCAGCTCCTTGGTGATGGCTTTGACTATGACGGTGCGCGTCTTCTGCGCGGTGTTGCCCGCAGAATCGGTGGCGGTATATACCGCCTGATAAGTTCCCTGCCTGTTGCGGTCGACGCCCGAAACGTCGATGGTGAACGCCACGCTGTTGCCTTTTTCGTCGGTGCAGGTGACGCCGGAACGGTAGGAGATGGTGTCGCCTTCGCAGATCTTAATTGTGTCGAGTCCCGCAAAAACGGGATATCCGGTCTTATCGCCCACGTGAAGGACGGTGCTGTAGCTGGAGCGGTTGCCGTAGAGATCTGTCAGTATGACGGTCACGGCGTGGTCGCCTTTGACGTTCCACTGCGGTTCGGTCTCGAAGACAGTTTCAACGCGGCTGGCGTCCGTTACGTTTACGACGAATGCAGAAGCCGGCAGGGTCTCCCCTACCGTCACCGTCTGTTCGACGGGGGTCGCCGCGGGCGGCGTGGTGTCGGTCACGTTGATGGTGACGCTGTAATATCTGTCGTTGACGGCGATATTCACGCTGCGTTTGCCCGGCACCGAAAGATTCAGAGACGGAGAAGCGGGCTCGGCGAACACGGCGCTGACGCCGCCGTCGTCGATGAAATCGCTGATAGCGACCGTGCCGTAGGAAGCGAGCTCGTAAGTCCGCTCGGTTTCGATATGGAACGCGTAAACTTTTGCCGAACGCTGGAAAAGGTTGCCCTTATAGTGGAAGCGTAGCACGATGTCCTGCCATCCGCGCACCGAAAGGTCGGGCGCTTTGGCGTATTCCACGGTGTAGTCGATGCCGGCGGGTGCGCTGACGAAATCGCCGGGTTCGAGCGGATCGCGGTCGGATACGACGAGCGATACGATATTGATCTCTTTGGGGAAAGTTATATGCTCGTCGCCGGAAACCGTTCCGCTTTCCTGACCGGTCGAGCTGTTTTCAGGGCCTGTCCTGGCGTCGCTGCCTTTTACCGCGAGCGCAAGCAGTACTGCGAGCGACGCGGCGAGCGCGATTATGACAAACACAAGAAACTTGTTTATTTTCATCGGTTTACCTCTGGGATAATGCTTGAATTATTTTGCCGCCTGCTTGTTTTCCTTTGACATAAAATTGCGCACGAGCAGCAGGATGAATATGACCACGAAAATAATCGCGAACAGCGCGTTAATATAAGGCACGACGCGTTTTTTTGTCATAGAGTATATGAAAACGGGGAGCGTCTGGAATGATTCGCCGGTGACGAAATAACTTATTACGAAATCGTCGAGCGAAAGCGTGAACGCCATAAGCAGACCGGAAGCGATGCCCGGCAGGATCTCGAAAAATTCCACCTTGGTGAACGCTTTGAACGGAGTGCAGCCGAGATCCATAGCGGCTTCGGGAAGGCTCTTGTCCATCTGCTTGAGCTTGGGCATAACGTTGAGTATGACGTACGGCATATTGAACGTGACGTGAGCTATGAGCAGAGTCCAGAAGCCGAACATATGCAGGCTGTGGAGCAGGCCCGCCACAAAGGCGAAAAGCAGCATCATCGAAACGCCGGTCACGATATCGGGGTTCATAAGCGGAAGGTTGGTGACGTTCATTATCACCTTTTTCATACGCTTGGAACGCATACTGTGGATCCCGAGCGCCGCGGCGGTGCCGAGCACGGTGGAAATCACCGAGGACGAGACCGCGAGTATAAGCGAATTGAGCAGCGCCTGACCCGCGTCCTTGTTATGGAAAAGCTCGTTGTACCAGCGGAAGGAAAATCCGCTGAATTCGGACATACTGTTGGAAGCGTTGAACGAGAAAAAGATCATCACCGCGATGGGAGCGTAGAGTATGACGAAAATGACGGCGATATAGATTTTTCCCGCAATGTTGCGTTCTTTATTCATACCAGCATACCTCCTTCCACGCTTTCGTCCGAGAAGTGGTTCATCACGGCTATGCAGATGAATATCAGCACCATAAGCACGAACGAGATCGCCGAGCCGTAGTTATAGACGCCGGCGGTCGATTTGATCTCGCTTTCTATAAGGTCGCCTATCAACATAAAGTCGGTCGGCCCCAGCTGCTGCGAGATATAAAACGTAGAAACGCTGGGTACGAACACCATCGTTATGCCCGACACAATGCCGGGGATCGACAGCGGCAGCAGTATCTTCCCTATCGTCATAAGGCGGTTGCAGCCGAGGTCTTCGGAAGCTTCTATAAGGTTTTTGTCGATCTTGCTCATCACCGTGTAGATGGGCAGCAGCATATACGGCAGGAAGTTATACACCATACCGAGTATGACGGCGCCCGATGTGTAGATGAGCTTGACCTGGCCGAATCCGATGGATTTGAGGATGCTGTTTATAAGTCCGGTGTCTTCGAGCAGGAACGAGAGCGCGTAGGTGCGCAACACGAAGTTCATCCACATAGGCAGCATAAACAGCATAAGCAGCATATTCTGGTGCTTTTTCTTTGCCTTGGTGATGAAATATGCGAGCGGATACGCGATGATAAGGCAGATCACGGTGGAAACGAACGCGAACGCCAGCGAGATGAGGAAGACGTGGAGCGTGTCGCCGTTGAACATACGCGCGTAGTTCGCAAACCCGAAATTGCCGTTTCTGTCGGTAAGCGAATAGTAAATGACAAATGCGAGCGGAGCGAGCACGAATATGACGCACCATACCAGGTACGGCGAGGCGGCGTATTTCTGAAGCCAAGTTCTGTTCGTTCCGTTCATTCTTCCGCCTCTTTGTTCTCGGAAAGCTCGTCAAGTTCGTCGCTGTAAGAACTGTAGTCGCCGAATTTGCCGGAGTATTCCGATTTTTTCATTATGTGGATATCGTCGGGAGTCATAGTGAGGCCTATGGTGCTGCCGACAGGATAATAATCGGTGGTCTGGATCATCCACTTAAAGCCGCGGATGTCGACGATGATCTCGAAATGGACACCTTTGAAGGTGACCGAGGTGACTTCGCCCACGAGCATTCCCTGCTCCTTGGGGACGACGTCAAGGTCTTCCGGGCGCACCACGACGTCGACCGGTTCGTTTACGCCGAAACCTTTGTCGAGGCACTTGAAGGTATGGCCGGCGAACGTGACGCAGTAATCTTCGCGCATGACGCCGTCGAGTATGTTGCTTTCGCCTATGAAATCGGCGACGAAAGCGTTTTTGGGTTCGTTGTATATATCGAGCGGCGTGCCGATCTGCTGGATGTTGCCGTTATCCATTACGACGACGGTGTCGGACATAGAGAGGGCTTCTTCCTGATCGTGGGTGACGTAAATGAACGTTATGCCCATTCGCTGCTGGATGTTTTTCAGTTCCACCTGCATATCCTTGCGCAGTTTAAGGTCGAGCGCTCCCAGAGGCTCGTCTAGGAGCAGCAGCTTGGGGCTGACCGCGAGCGCGCGCGCAATGGCGACGCGCTGCTGCTGACCGCCCGAAAGCGAGGTCACGCTGCGCTTGTTGAAACCGTTGAGGTTGACTATCGAAAGCATTCTGTTCACGGTCTCGCGGATCTCTTTTTCGGGGCACTTTTTGATGCGCAGACCGAACGCCACGTTTTCGTAAACGTTGAGATGCGGGAACAGAGCGTATTTCTGGAATATGGTGTTCACGGGTCGGCGGTAAGCGGGAACGTCGTTCATAAGCTTGCCGTTGAAATAGACCGAACCCGAATCGGGCGTGACAAAACCGCCTATTATGCGAAGCGTGGTGGTCTTGCCGCAGCCGGAAGGACCGAGCAGAGTTACGAACTCCTTATCTTTGATATCGAGATCGATATTGTTAAGGATCGGTTCTCCGTCAAAACGTACTGAAATGTTCTCCAGACGCAAAAGGGTATTTTCCATTTATCATCCTCCTCAATTTTGCACGGACTGCTTCATTATGCAGATATATAATAATACAATTTTTGTTTGGTTTTGTCAATATAAATCGGTAAATATTTCTGTGCGATTTTTTGAATTTCTTTCTTATTTGTTTAAGACGTACAGCACGGGTCAGAACGGGCGCGCGTATACGCTCTCTTCTCCGCCGCGCACAGGTTCACAAACGCGTTCAAAGCGCGGGAACAAACCCGTGCCGCGATACGCTTTTTTATTCTGAAATAAGCGAATAATTAACACAATGTTAAACACTTTTGAGGGCGTAAGTGATAATATAAACTAAATAAACGATGCAAAGGATGATTCTGAAAAATGATCTCTAAAGCTTTGGAAGTTTTCGCAAAAAGCGTGGGTATGAAAGCCGCGGAAGACTGCGTTTACGGCGTCTACGGCGGGTTCTTTATGACCGTTACCGAAAAGAAGAGCACCCGGACCGTTGAGGTTTCATGCTATATCGGCGACAGCGACGAATATACCGACGATTACGTCAGCATAAACGAGGCTATAAGGAACGTTCTGGAAAAGTATTCCATCACCGATTACGCGGTCGACGAAAACTACGTTTCGGTCAAATCGCACGCCGAACTTTCGGTATTACGCGAGATGATAGATTACATTGCCGGTATGCTCGATTCCGTGGGCATATATAAATCCGACCATTGCTCCAAATGCGGCGAGGTCTTCAAGGACGCCGCCGACAAACGCGTGGTCACGCTCAAGAACGCAAAGGAATCGCATAAGCACCTCGTCTGCGGCGAATGCGCGCTGGCATACGCCGAATCCAATGGAAGCAAAGCCGACCAGGGCGCCGAAAAAGCCGAAGAAAAGTTCGGTAAGGGGATGCTGTTCGCGGTCCTCGCGGGGCTGCTCGGCGCCGCCGTTTATGCGTTAGTCTGCTGGCTGCTCGGAGTCAACGGCCGTATGGATATGTTCAGGTTCGCGCCCTGCCTGTTCGGAATACTCATAGGCGCGCTCATCACTTACGTTTACCGCGTCGCTGCGGGCAAATATTCCGTTAAGAGCCTTGTTCTGCTCAGCGTGATCACCGGCGTGATCACCGTGCTCGCGCACTACTGCGGCTGCGTGCTCGGTTTTATAAAATATCTTTCCGCCGAAAAAGGCATTTATCCTTCCAGCTCGTTCAGCGCTCTGCCGAGCGTGATGAAGATGCAGTTCACCGATCCGTACAATCTTCCCTTCTTTATCATCGGTTCGGTGATCGCGCTCTGCTGCGCGTACATAGCGCTGATATTCGTTTACGGCACGCACCTCAAAAAGAAGGCGTCCGGCAAGAAAATGGACGTTTCCATTCAGAGAGTGAAATAAAATGAACATACTTGTGGTAGACGACGAAAAACGTTTCGCCGACGGCATTTGCGAGATCCTTTCACAGCAGAAGATCCACTGCGAGGCGGTCTATGACGGGCGCGACGGATACGATTACGGCGTGAGCGGCATATACGACGTCATCCTGCTCGATATAATGCTTCCCGGGATGAACGGCTTCGAGGTGCTCAAAAAGCTGAGAGCGGCTAAGGTAAGCACGCCCATAATCCTGCTCACCGCGCGCGACGAGGTCACAGACAAGGTCCGCGGGCTCGATTCCGGCGCCGACGATTATCTGACAAAGCCGTTTTTGAAAGAAGAATTGATGGCGCGCATACGCGCCGTCTCGCGCCGCAAGGGCGAAGTGATACTCAACGAGCTTTCTTTCGGCGATATAACGCTGGGGCTCGACAGCTGCACGCTTTCGTGCGCCGGCAATTCGGTCAAGCTGGGGTTCAAGGAATTTGAAATACTCAAGCTGCTGATGTCCAACCCGGGCGCCGCGATAAGCAAGGAAGAACTCATCACCAAGGTGTGGGGATATCTTTCCGACGCCGAAGACAACAACGTGGAAGTTTATATTTCGTTCATCCGCAAAAAGCTCGCGTTCGTGGGGTCTTCCGTTTCGATATCGACGGTGCGCCGCGTGGGTTATGTTCTGGAGGCGGGAAAATGATAAAAAAGCTCCGCATAAAGATAACGCTCATAACGCTCGCTCTTTTATGCGTCCTCTTCTACGCCATGCTCGCCGTATTCTATTTTCAGACCGCGCGCACTTTGAAAAACGAAAGCGAAGAAGCGCTGCGCAGCTATTCCAGGCAGAACCCCTCCATTGTATTTGACGACAGGTTCAACCGCTATTTCGGCGACACGGACACGTATTCGCGGTACGACATTTTTATAATTGAATACCGCGAAGTGGGTAATATGCTCACGCCGTACGGGTTCGGCACGATAACCGAAGAACAGAAACAGTACATCTTTGCGCTTATGGACGAAGTGCTCGCCCAGAAGGAAGAGACCGGCGTGCTCGACGGCTACGGTCTGCGCTATATGAAGACTTCATCGCCCGGATATACCAAAGTCGTTTTTTTAGATAAAAGCCGGGAAGATTCGACGCTCGGTTCGATGCGTATGACGCTGATAGCGATCGCCGCCGCCGGCACTTTGTGTTTCTTTATCATCGCCATCGTGGTGACGCGTATCGCGCTGCGGCCGGTCGAGCGTTCCTGGGAACAGCAGAGGCAGCTCGTGGCGGACGTGTCGCACGAGTTGAAGACTCCCGTGGCGGTGATTTCCGCGAATACCGATATAGTCCTATCGCATCCCGAAGACACGGTGGACGGACAGATGAAATGGCTGGGATACATCAAGGACGAGACCGTGAGGATGAACGACCTTATAACCGGCATCCTTTATCTCGCAAAGACCGACGAGACCAAAGCGAGCATTGAAAAGGCCGATTTCGACCTTTCCAACGCGGTGAACGCTGCCGCGCTCCCGTTTGAAAGCGTGTGCTTTGAAAAAGGGCTTTCGTTCGAACTGAACGTGGAGCAGGACATACGGTTCTTCGGCAACAGAGACATGATGATGCGGCTCGTTTCGATACTTATCGACAACGCGTGCAAGTATTCCGAAAGCGGCGGGACCGTAAAAGCGGCTTTGTATAACGCCCCCGAAAAGACGATAATCGCCGTCAATAACCGCGGCGCGCTCATCACGCCCGAACAGGCTAAGCACATTTTCGAAAGGTTCTACCGCGTCGACGAATCACGCACCGAAGCGGGAGGCAGTTTCGGGCTGGGGCTTTCAATAGCGAGTTCGATCACCGAACTGCACGGAGGAAAGATCGAAGTGGTGAGCGACGAAGAAAACGGCAACACGTTTATATGTTCGTTCAAGCGCAGCTAAAAAAAGAAGCAGACTTTGAACAGTCTGCTTTTTTCGTCGCCGCGTTACAGTTCGTCTCTTATTTTGTTGAGCGCGCTCTTTTCTATGCGCGATATCTGCGCCTGGGATATGCCTATTTCTTTTGAAACTTCGGTCTGCGTTTTCCCGGCGTAAAAGCGCAGTGCGAGTATGCGTTTTTCGCGTTCGGTCAGTTTTTTCACCGCTTCGCTCACCGCGATATCGGTGATCCAGTTTTCGTCGGTGTTGACCTTGTCGCTTATCTGATCCATAACGTAAAGACTGTCGCCGTTTTCGGTGTAAACCGGTTCGTAAAGCGAGACGGGTTCCATAATTGCGTTTAACGCCGAGACCACTTCCCTTGCCGGAACGCCCAGTTTTTCGGCGATCTCTTCGGGCGTGGGATCGCGCGCGAGTGCGACCGAAAGCTCGTCCTTGACCCTGAGCGCCTTGAACGCGGTATCGCGCACCGAACGCGAGACGCGGATGTGGTTGTCGTCCCGCAGAAAGCGGCGTATCTCGCCGATTATCATCGGCACCGCGTAGGTCGAAAACCTTACGTCCTGTGCGAGATCGAAGTTATCGACCGCTTTTATGAGTCCGATGCAGCCGACCTGGAAAAGGTCGTCTGCGCAGGCGGTGCGCGACGAAAACGACTGTATGACCGAAAGCACGAGCTTGAGGTTTGCGTTGATCATCTTTTCGCGGGCGAGCCTGTCGCCGGCGCGGGCTTTGGCGAGGAGTTCGCGTTTTTCGGTTTCGGATATCGTTATGAGCCGCGAGGTGTTTATGCCGCAGATTTCCACTTTGTTGTACATACGGGGCCTCCGTGATATTCGTCGATTACATTCTGCCCCGTATACGTCGGATTAAAATCCGGGCGTAAAAAAGATACAAAATAAAGCGAAAATATTCTTATATGTCCGTATCCGTAAATATTTTGTTAAAACGTAAAAATACTGTTTACAAACGGCGGCGGATAAGGTATTATAATTACAGTCCAAATAAATATAACGGAGGTATCCTTATGGCAGACCGCATAGTACTGAACTCGATCTCTTACCACGGACACGGAGCGATAGAAAACATCGTGCCCGAACTCAAAGCCCGCGGCTTTAAAAAGGCGTTCGTCACGTCCGACGCAGACCTTATAAAATTCGGCGTGACCGCAAAAGTCACCGATTTGCTCGAAAAAGCAGGATTCCCTTACACGGTTTTCAGCGATATCAAACCTAACCCCACTATTGAAAACGTCAAAAACGGCGTAGACGCCTTCAAGCGTTCCGGCGCCGACTGCATCATCGCTCTCGGCGGCGGCTCCAGCATGGACACCGCAAAAGCCATAGGCATTATCGCCAACAACCCTGAATTCGCCGACGTGCGCTCGCTCGAAGGCGTCGCGCCCACCAAAAAGCACGCGGTATTCACCATAGCCGTTCCCACGACCGCAGGCACAGCCGCGGAAGTCACCATCAATTACGTCATCACCGACGTGGAAAAGAAACGCAAATTCGTCTGCGTCGACACCAACGATATCCCTGAGATCGCGGTAGTCGACCCCGATATGATGTCTACCATGCCCAAGAGCCTTACGGCTGCGACCGGTATGGACGCGCTGACGCACGCCATAGAAGGATATATCACCAAAGCTCATTGCACCATAAGCGATATGTTCCATCTGGAAGCCATTCATCTTATCGCAAAGAACCTTCGCGGCGCGGTTCAGAACACTCCCGAGGGACGTGAAGGAATGGCGCTCGGCCAGTATATAGCCGGCATGGGATTTTCGAACGTGGGTCTCGGTATAGTCCACAGTATGGCGCACGGTCTTTCCGCGCTTTACGACACGCCTCACGGCGTCGCCTGCGCTATCCTGCTCCCCGTGGGACTTGATTACAACAAGCCGGTATGCGGCGAACGCTACCGCGCGATAGGCAAAGCGATGGAGGTCAAAGGCATAGATTCGATGACCGACAAAGAGGCCGCGGACGCCACCATAGCCGAAGTGCGCAAGCTTTCCAAAGACGTAGGGATCCCCGAGAATCTCAGAGGCATACTCAAGGAAGAAGATATCCGTTTCCTCGCCGAATCCGCATATGCCGACGCCTGCCGCCCCGGCAACCCCAGAGAGACGAGCGTAGAAGAGATAGTCGAGCTTTACAGAAGCCAGCTCTGATAATAAAACAAATAAAAAAGCCGAAAAGCGCGTTGCTTTTCGGCTTTTTTCGCCCCGCGTTCGGTATTGACAAAAAAGCGCGTATCCTGTATAATCAAAGAAAAACGCAAAGGGGAGAAATCCAATGACTGAAGACAGCATCAAGAAACTGACTATCCTGCATTCCAACGACCTGCACGGCGATTTTCTGCCCAAAGAAGAAAACGGCAAGGAGACCGGCGGTCTGTGCCGTCTTTCGGGCTACGTCAACAAAGTACGCGAAGAAAGGCAGAACGTGATCTACGCCATAGCGGGCGATATGTTCCGCGGCTCCATAATCGATTCCGAATACCAGGGGCTTTCCACCATCGACCTTATGAACAACCTCGGGCCCGACGTCACGACGGTCGGCAACCACGAGGTGGATTACGGCTTTGCACATCTGCTGTTCCTTGAAAAATGCGCCAAATTCCCCATCGTCAACGCGAACCTGTTCGTAACTATGAACAATGCGCGCGTGTTCACGCCGTACATAAATATCGAGCGCAGCGGTATGCGCATACTGTTCATAGGCATACTCACCGACGAAGTGCTGGCTTCCACCAGAAGCGAAAAAATAATCGGCTCTTTCATAGATCTCGAATCCGCGGCTAAGGAAGTTGGCATTATATGCGACAACTACCGCACCGTGAACACCGATATGACCGTGCTGCTCACGCACATAGGCTACGACAACGATATCAAGCTCGCCGAAAAACTCGATCCTGAATGGGGCGTGGATATGATCATAGGCGGGCATTCGCACACGCTGCTTGAAAAGCCGACCGTGGTGAACGGTATCCCCATCGTACAGGCGGGTTCCGGGACCACGCAGATAGGCCGTATAGACCTTGAATACGACACACAGGATAAAAAGATAAAGGCTTTCAAGTGGAAATGCGTTCCCGTGAACGAAGACACTTCCCCCAAAGATCCTGTGATGGAAGAGCTAATTGACAGCTACCGCACAGAGACCGACAGCAAATACAAGCGCGTGGTGACGCGTTTTGCGCGCAAGCTCACGCATCCCTGCCGCGAACAGGAGACCGAGATGGGCAACCTGTACGCCGACCTTATGGCGTGGGAAGCCAGTTTCGACGTTATGTTCTTCGGCTCCGGCAGTATCCGCAAGCAGGAAATGGGGCCGATAGTTGAATACGCCGATATGCTCGAAAACACGCCGTTCGACGGCCAGATCCATATGGTGGCGGTCACCGGCGCGCAGCTGAGGCAGATGATGCAGTTCCTTATGCGCGACGACGCCTGGGTGGGAGAGACGGAGTTTTATCAGATATCAAAAGCGCTGCGCATAACCTACCGCAAATCGACGCACACCATCGAATCGCTCACGTTCAACGGCGAGCCGGTAAAGGACGATATGATAATCAAGATCGGTCTGCAGCATTATCACTTCAAGAATTTCGACCAGTTCTTCGGGATCCCGCTCAAAGAGGTCCAGAAGAATATGAAACCCAAGACCGTGGCTACTTCCGAGACCAATATTATAGAAGAGTATTTTTCCACCAACGACAACCTCGACGCGAAGATCGACGGCAGGATAACGATACTCGAATAAATAAGGCAAAACAAGGGCGGCGGAGCGTATGTTCCGCCGCTTTTTTGTGTTATATACAAAAAAACGGGTATATTTTTGTATTTTTTGTGCCGAAAAATATTGAAAGATCGATAATTATACGCTATAATATATGAAAATATACACGCGCATACTCTTTACGAGGTGATAAAATGGTAATCAAGATCTTGCTGACCGTGCTGTTCTTTGCGGTCATGGTAGGCGTTGGGCTGTACTGCCGCCGCCACGCCACCGACGTGAACGGATTCGTTCTGGGCGGGCGCAGCGTGGGCCCGTGGCTCACTGCTTTCGCTTACGGAACGTCGTATTTTTCCGCCGTCATATTTATCGGCTACGCCGGACAGTTCGGCTGGAAATACGGTATAGCCGCGACGTGGATCGGGCTCGGCAACGCGCTCGTAGGTTCGCTGCTCGCGTGGGTCATACTCGGCAGACGCACGCGCATTATGACGCAGTACCTCAATTCTTCCACTATGCCGGACTTTTTCGGCAAGCGTTTCGATTCCAAAGGGCTCAAGCTGGGCGCCTCTGTGATCACTTTTGTGTTCCTTATCCCTTATACCGCTTCGCTTTATAACGGACTTTCACGCCTTTTCGAAATGGCTTTCGGCATTGATTACGTCTGGTGTATAGTCGTTATGTCGGTGCTCACCGGCATTTACGTCATCGCCGGCGGATATATGGCTACGGCGATAAACGACTTTATTCAGGGAATGATAATGCTTATAGGTATAGTCGCTGTTATCGCCGCGGTGCTCGGTACGCACGGTGGATTTACGGCGTCGCTTGCGGAAATGGCTAAAGTCAGCGATGCGGCGGCGAGCGATATGCCCGGCGCGTTTGCCTCGTTCTTCGGACCGGACCCGCTCAACCTGTTCGGGGTCGTGATACTGACTTCGCTCGGTACATGGGGACTCCCGCAGATGGTGCAGAAATTCTACGCCATCAAAAGCGAAGAATCCATTAAAAAAGGCACGGTCATTTCCACGATCTTTGCCGTGGTCGTTGCGGGAGGATGCTATTTCCTAGGCGGTTTCGGCCGTCTTGCGAATATAGCCACTACGACAGACGCGACCGGCGCACTCGTACCCGCGGAAGGGTTCGACTCGGTCATTCCGGGTATGCTTTCTTCCCTGCCCGACCTGCTTATCGCTATAGTGATGATACTCGTGCTTTCGGCGTCGATGTCAACGCTTTCCTCGCTCGTCATCGCCTCTTCTTCAACCCTTACGATCGACTTCCTCAAGGGCACGTTCATTAAGAAGATGGACGAGAAAAAGCAGGTGCTGATAATAAGGATATTCATAGTCGTGTTCATAGCGATATCGGCGCTCATTGCCGTATATCAGGTCAAAAGCACGAACGAAGCGGTCAAATATATCGCTCAGCTTATGGGCGTTTCGTGGGGCGCGCTCGCAGGAGCTTTCCTTGCGCCGTTCCTATACGGGCTTTACAGCAAACGAGTCACCAAAGCCGCGTGCTGGGTCTGCTTTGTGTTCGGTTCGGGCGTAATGATAGCGAATATGCTGTTTCGCTCTGCGTTCCCCGCCGTGCTGCAGTCGCCGATCAACTGCGGCGCGTTCGCCATGATCGCCGGACTCATCATAGTTCCCGTGGTGAGCCTGTTCACGCCCAAGTGCGACAAGACCGCCGTCGACGGTATGTTCGCCTGCTACGACAAGAAAGTCGAAGTATCGCAGAAGACCTCGCTTATAGATTGAGCTGCACAAAATAAAAATATCGGGACCGGTCATTCCGGTCCCGATCGTTTTTTATAAGATCAGTCTATATATGGCAGCTTGACTTTTCCTTCTAAGAAATCGAGCACCTGCTGTTTATCGGCGCCTTCGGGCATCACCGCCGGCTGATAATTGTTCATCTTTCCCGTGTAAACGTAGCACGGAATGAATACAGGCGTGACGCTCGCGAGTTTTCCGTCTGTCACTTCGAATTCGAGCTGGAATATAAGCGTTGCGTTTATGGGGTAATTCTTACCGCCGTAACAGAAATTTCCCAGCGAATAGATGATATGCGCGCCGTTGTAATATTCGTACGGCCGCAGCACATGCGGATGCGCGCCCAGCACGCAGTCGGCGCCAGCGTCCACTATGGCGTGCACCGCTTTGACAAGCCACGATTCCGGCGCGTACGCATACATCTCGCCGCCGTGAAAGAACACGACCTGATAATCCGAACGCGCGGACGCTTCTTCCACGTATTCTATAACGTCGTCGGTCTGGTACGAGCCGTACAGCGTGCAGCAGATCACCGCCACGCGGAAACCGTCTTTGGTGTAATACGATATCTTGCCGTTCACGCCGTAGTTCAGCCCGGCGTTTTCGATAGCTTCTATCGTATCAAGATATCCCTGCCTGCCGTAGTCGTTGGCGTGGTTGTTGGCGAACGTAACGCCTTCGACGCTGCCGTGAGTCAGGATGTTGGCGTTAGAAGTCGGCCCTCTATACCAGTAGACCTTGGAGCCGGATTTTGGGATCTCGGTCAGTTTCTTATCGGTAAGCACGTTTTCGAGATTGACTACGGTAAAATCGTCCGTGCCGAAATAATCCTGCACTTTTTCAAAGAAATACTCGGGGTCTTTTTCCTTTGCGTAATACTTGAAAGCGTTGGTTGTGTCCCTGTCGCGTTCGGAAGCGAGCATGCAGTCGCCCACGAACGACATCACTACGTGTGTGTCTATATGGTTTTCTATGCCCGTAACGGGCGTTTCATCGGGGACTTCGAAGCTCAGCTTTGCCACGGCGCGCGTTTCTTCGGCGCCGCAGAGTTCGCAGACGCGCTTTGATTCGCCCTCCGACGTGAGCGTGGGCTTAACGGATTCCACCCACATACCGTACGAATGCGGGCCGGGGTCGGGCGAAACTTCTTCGTACGTATAGCCGCATTTTTCGCAAGTGTATATCGTTTTGGGGTACTCGAGGCAGTTGCCGGGGATTTCCGTACGGGTATATACGTGCGTGTGCGGGAGTTTTTCCATAACGAACTGTTCGGTATGTCCGCAGCGCGAGCAGGTGTGTTTGCCTATGCCGGTATTTTCTTCGGTGGGCGTGACGATGACGGACGTTTCGCCGTATTCGTGCCCCAGCGCCGGGATCGGCTCTTTTTCGGTATGGCCGCAGTTATCGCAGGTATAGAGTATATACCCTTCTTCGGTGCAGGTGGGGTCGTATATCAGCTGGCTGTAAGTGTGCGGCAGCATTTCGGTCGGTTCGCGGCTTTCCTCGCCGCAGACCGTGCAGCGGTAGACGTTGGCGCCGTTTTCGGAACACGTGGCGTTTTCGGTATACGTCAATTCATAGACGTGTTCGTGTTCGCCGGGCCCGCACGAAACGAGCGCGTATGCGATTAACAGCGCTGCAAGCAGCGCGGCCGCCGCTTTGATACTCTTTATTTTCATCTGTTTACCTTTCAGTAATGTACTTCCTGTTTGGTCATTATAACAAACAATGCGCAAAAAAGCAAGTAATAATGCGAAAAATAACGTTAACGCAACGAAACGTTCATTTTTCTGCACAGAAGTCCGTTCAGGCTTCCGCCGATCGCCCACGCGAGGCAGACCGAAGCGGCGTCTTTGAGCAAAAACGGCAGCGATACGGTGAGAAACGCCGTGAGGAAACTTGTCCCGGTGATATGCGAAAACCAAATCACGCCGGGCAGGTGGCACGCTATCAGCGCCGGCGCGCCGAGTATGAGCGCGGGGACGCGTTTTTCTTTGCCGGTGAATATTCCGCATATAAAAGCCATAAAGATAAAGCCTATAAGGAATCCGCCGGTGTAGCTTGCGAACACTCCGGGTCCGCCTTTGAAGCCGGTGAACACCGGAAGCCCGATAAGCCCCAGAAAAAGATACGCGACGACCGATACCGAAGCGTACTTTTTGCCCAGCGTGTATCCGCATAGCGCTATAGCGAAAGTCTGCAGCGTGAGCGGCACGCCCGTAGGCATAGGGATGCTGATTATCGAAAGCACGGCGATAACGGCGGTGAACATCGCCGTAAGGGTGAGTATTTTTATTTTTTCGTCTCTTTTCATTTGCGCCTCGTAAAAAGGATATCGATCAATGCAGATTATATCCCGTTAAGGCTTGCAAATCTATATGATTTTTGAAACATTAGTTGACAATCGGGCGCAAAAAAAAGCGGGCAAGGTAGTTACCCTGCCCGCGCTTTGCGGTATTGTTTATGCTCTGTCTTTTATCTCTTTTTCGATCATTTCCGCAAAATCTTCGGCTTTCATAACCTCGGTCGCGGTGCCGTCGCGGCGTCTCACCGCCACGGTGCCGTCTTCCTGCTCTTTGTCGCCTATGACGAGCATATACGGGATCTTCATCAGCTGTGCTTCGCGGACTTTGTAGCCGGTCTTTTCCTGGCGTTTGTCGGATTCGCAGCGGACGCCCAGCTCTTTGAGCATAGATTCGATCTTATCGGTATATTCGTTGTTTCTGTCGGTTATCGGGAGCAGTTTGACCTGTACGGGCGAAAGCCAGGTCGGGAATTTGCCCATCGTTTCTTCGATAAGATAAGCCATGAATCTGTCGAGCGAGCCGAGGATCGCGCGGTGGATCACGACCGGAGTGCGTTCGACGTTATCCTTATCGGTGTAAGTCAGATTGAATTTGGCAGGGAGACAGAAATCCAGCTGACAAGTAGAAAGGGTGTATTCCGCACCTACCGCGGGCTGTACGTTGACGTCGAGCTTGGGGCCGTAGAACGCGGCTTCGCCGATCTCCTCGGTATATTTAAGGCCAAGTTCGTTCAATACTTCACGCAGAGCGTTTTCCGCGGTGTTCCACATAGCGTCGTCGTCGTGGTATTTGACTTTGTCCGCGGGGTCGCGAAGCGAAAGCACGCAACGGTAATTGGTGATATTAAAGTCTTTATACGTTTCGAAAATTAGATCCACAACGCGGGCGAACTCGTCCTTGATCTGTTCCGGAGTTACGAAAAGATGGGCGTCGTTCTGGCAAAAATGTCTGCCGCGCTCTATGCCTTTGAGCACGCCGGAAGCTTCGTATCTGAAATCGTGAGCGATCTCGCCGATACGGATAGGCAAATTGCGGTAAGAATGCGGTTGAGATGCGTAAATACGCATATGGTGAGGGCAGTTCATCGGTCTGAGCACGTAAGTCTCGTCGTCGACCTGCATTGCCGGGAACATATTGTCTTTATAATGATCCCAGTGGCCGGACGTCTTGTAAAGCTGTACCGTACCGACGCAGGGAGTCAGAACATGCTGGTAACCGAGTTCTATTTCTTTGTCGCGGATATAATTTTCGAGTATGCGCCAGATCGTGTAGCCTTTAGGCAAAAACATAGGCATACCTTTGCCGACGAGATCGTCGACCATAAACAGCCCGAGCTCTTTGCCCAGCTTGCGGTGGTCGCGCTTTTTGGCTTCTTCAAGCCGGGTGAGATATTCTTCGAGTTCCTGTTTGGATGCGAAAGCGGTGCCATAGATGCGGGTGAGCATCTTGTTCTTTTCGCTGCCGCGCCAGTACGCGCCGGCGACCGAAGTGAGTTTGAACGCCTTTACCGCGGAAGTATAAGTGACGTGAGGGCCGGCGCAGAGGTCGACGAATTCGCCCTGACGGTAAAACGAAAGTTCCTCATCTTCGGGCAGGTCGTTGATTAGTTCCACTTTATACGGCTCTTCGCGCTCTTCCATAAGCTTTATAGCTTCGGGGCGCGGAAGTGTGAAGCGTTCGAGCTTGAGGTTTTCCTTAACTATTTTTTTCATTTCGGATTCCAGCTGTTCGAGCTCGTCGGGAGTGAACGGATGGTCGCGGTCGAAATCGTAATAGAAACCGTCTTTTATGGAAGGTCCTATTGCGAGTTTGGTCTGCGGGTACAGGCGCTTGACCGCCTGCGCGAGTATGTGCGAGCAGGTGTGCCGAAGCGAATTCCTGCCGATTTCTTCTTCAAAGGAATGTTCTTCGATATTCCCTTCATGCGTGATGATCTTCATTGTTTACCTCCGGTAAATATATATTTTTTTTATTTTTCAAAATAAAAAGCCCTTGAACTTTTTGCATCGAAAAAGCTCAAGGGTGCATATTGCACGGTCCCACCTTGATTTTTAACTCATTTCCCTTTTACGCAGGTTCACGGTAATGCTCGTCGCATACGGCTCCGGAGCGGTCTTCGCCGAAAACGATCTTAAGAAGCTCGCAGCAGAATGCTTCTCTCTCTGAAAAGGCGTGTGTCGGTTACTCTTTCCTTCATAGCTTTGTATTATTATTTACCACAACAAAACGGATTTGTCAAGAGTTTTCTTTTCAATAAGTCCTGTTCCGTCCGCGGCAGTTGTATTTACATTGATTTTATTGCAGTTCTATTGCTTTCCAGTCGAAATAGTCCTTGAAATCTTCGTAGCATTTGGGGCACACCCATACCTTTGCGGAAGGTTCAAAATACCCGACGTCGCGTTTACGAAGGCAGGTATAGCAGAACACGCACTGGGCGGGGGCGTAATCCGTGGTCTCGTATTCGTTGAGCTTTTTGCGGACCAGCGTCTTTTTGACGAGAAATCCCTCTTTACGGAAGCTTTGCCAGTCCTTGTTCCACGGTTCGCACCAGTCGGCGTTTTCGGGCAGCCATCTTCCGGACTCTTTGGCGGATTTATTTTTGCTCAAACGCGGACACTCCTTTTTGAAAAACCTGTATGAATAATAGCATACCGCATATAAAATGTCAAGTATCGGGCGCGGCGCGACGCGCGGTTTTTAACTTTGCACTTGACAAATCCGCACGTCGGGTGGTAAAATGCAGACAAGTAAAAGAAGTGAGGCGATAGTATGTTCCCCGGCGGAAAGACCAAAGCCGTGACTTTTTCGTACGACGACGGAATAGTTTCGGATAAAAAACTCGTTAAGATACTCAACGAATACGGAATGAAAGGCACGTTCAACGTGAATTCCGGCATAATGACGCACGCAAGCAACTGGGATTATATGGGCTTTCGGGCTATGCGGATGAACGTTGCCGAGATAGGCGATTTATACGACGGGCACGAGATAGCGACCCATTGTCTTACGCATCCCGACCTAACGATCCAGGATGACGAGACCGTGAAAAACGAGATACTCGTCGATGTTGCAAACCTCGAGAGGATGTTCGGCGGCAAGGTCTGCGGCATGGCTTACCCTATCGGCTACTACGACGACCGCGTAAAGAAGCTCGTCGCCGAATGCGGGATAAAGTATTCGCGCACGGTGGAGTCTACGCATTCATTTGACATACCCGACGATCTTATCGCGTACAACCCCACCTGCCACCACAACGACGAAAAGCTATTTGAACTGGCGGAAGAATTCATTTCGCTGAAGGCCGAAAAGCCGCAGGTGTTCTATATCTGGGGACACAGCTACGAATACGACGCGCAGAACAACTGGGACCGTCTTGAAAAGCTCTGCAGTATGCTCGCCGGAAGAGACGATATTTATTATTGCACCAACGCGCAGGCGTTCGGATGCGGCGTCTGACGTTACGGAGGTCATTATGAAAAAGATTTGTTTGTTTATTGCTTTTATCCTTGTGGTTTCCCTGCTTTTTACCGCTTGCGGCAAGGGCGGCGACGACGTTTCGGAACCCGAGTCCGCGGCTGCGTCGGAAGAGCCTTCGGCGGAAGCAGATACGATCGAAGTAAGGGCGCACGGCATAAAACTCACCGTTCCCAAAACTTATAACGTTATACAGGGCGAAACCGTTTATGCGGTGTCGCCGTACGGCACGGACAACTTTTCGATCGTAGCCGCGGCGGGGTCGCTTGACGATTTCACGCGGAATAATATGACCGCGGCGCTGCAGACCGCGTTCGATTTCGATTCGTTCACGAGCTATGAAAAAACCGAAGTCAACGGGACTCCGGCAGTCGTTTACAGCTTCGAGACCGTCGTTAACGGAGTCCAACTGTATTTGAAACAGTTGAACGTCCAGGTGGGCGAAACGGTCGTTTCGGTAACTTACTGTCTGACCGACGTTGCGAACATAGAAGAGTTCGAAAACGTTTTACAGACGGTCACTTTGGAATAAAACAGACCGCACCGCGAAAAGCGGTGCGGTTTCTTTTATATAATTCCTGTGCGGCGCAAGTATTCGATAAGCGCAAGCTTTTCGTTGGGGACTTTTTCGTCGATGACCGCGTCGAGCGCCTGACCGAGTATTTCGCCTATTTCGGTTTCTCTTACGCCCAAATGTTTGATATCGCCGCCTTTGAGCGCCAGTTGCCGCAGCGTATAGCATTCGCCCGTAGCGATGACGCGCTTTGCGGTATCGCGCAGTTCGTCGAGGAAAGCCGAACGCTTTGCGTTTTCGATATCCGCCTGCGCAAACATATCCGCGCGCTTCATATCTATAAGGCGCATAAACTGTTTTTCGCCGAGCTTGCGCATCCATTTTCTGACGCTCTTTTTGTTCGGTTCGATTATAGCGTCGTGGTACTTTATAAGTTCCGCGGCGCTTTCTTTGAGCGAGCGGGAAAACCTGAGCCGCGTATACACGGCTCTTGCCGTTTGTGAACTCTTTTCGGCGTGCCCGGAACAGTGACCCACTCCGTCGGGGCCGAGCACGAAACACGCCGGCTTTTCGATATCGTGCAGCAGGAGCGCCGCCGCAACCGCGTCGTCGCCGCCGCGATAATTCGCCACCGCGTGGATTATATGGCAGTAAACGTCGTAGCGGTGGTAGCGGTTGTGCTGTTCGAACCCGATACAGGGCGCGAGCTCTGGGATAATAGCGGTTATCACGTCGCGGTATTCCCAAAGCACCGCGTATGCGTTTTTGCCGGAGCACAGTTTGAGCAGTTCGTCGCGTATCCTTTCTTTGGCGATATGTTCAAGCAGGTGCTTCAAAGCGTGGACGGCTTCCGCCGTGCCGCGTTCTATTTCAAACCCGAGTACCGAAGCAAACCTTAACGCGCGCAGTATGCGCAAAGCGTCTTCGCCGAAACGGCGTTCTGGGCTGCCTACGCATCTGATGATCCCGTTCGCAAGGTCTTCCCTGCCGCCGAACGGATCTACTATCCCTTCGCGCGCGTTATACGCCATTGCGTTCACGGTGAAGTCGCGCCTCGAAAGATCCGTGCGGATATCCGAAACGAATTCCACGCTTTCGGGCCTGCGGCCGTCTTTGTATACGCCGTCGATCCTGAAAGTGGTGACTTCGTACAAGCCGTCTTCGACCTTGACCGTGACCGTCCCGTGTTTTATGCCGGTTTTGATGACGTATCTTTCGCCGAAACAGCCAATTATCTCTTCGGGAATCGCCGAGGTGCAGATATCCCAGTCGTTGGGAGCGCCTCCCGTAAGCGCGTCTCTCACGCAGCCGCCGACAACGTATGCGCCGTGACCGCGGGATTCAAGTTTATTTATTATCACGGCCGCGCCGCGCGGCATCACCTTCAAAAGATCCATAGTCTTTTCCTTTCTTTTGAACATAATAGCATATTTCACGCCTTTATTCAATATCTTTTTGCAAACAAACGGCTTCACGGGCCGCCTTGATACAATATATGGTAGAAATAACAACCGTGCACCGCTAATTATTGCAAAATTCGGCAAAATATCAGTACGATAAATCTTGACATTCGCAAAGGCTGTATGTTATAATCTAAACGTAAATTCAATCAAGTCCTTTCAACTGACGGTTTCCCCGAATTTTTCGGGCAAGTGGAGCACCACGCGGGACAAAGGATCTTAAAAAGCCGACCGTCTGGGCACATTTACCTGCATAAAGTAAGTGCGCCCTTTTTACGTTCATTAAAAACAAGGAGCGGAAATTATGAAAAAAGTCGCGATCATTATGGGCAGCGACAGCGATATGCCCATCCTCAGGAAGACCAAACGCACGCTCGACGAGTTCGGCGTCGTCAGCGAGACCCACGTGTATTCCGCGCACCGCACGCCCGACGAGGCGTCCGCGTTCGCGCGTTCCGCCGCGGAAAACGGTTTCGGCGTGATAATCGCCGCCGCGGGAATGGCGGCGCATCTTGCCGGCGCCATAGCAGCCAACACCACCCTCCCCGTCATAGGCATACCCTGCAGTTCGAACAACTTAGAAGGCATTGACGCTTTGCTTTCCACGGTACAGATGCCGTCCGGCGTTCCGGTGGCGACCGTGGCGATAAACGGAGGCGTCAATGCCGCTTTGCTTGCTGTGCAGATACTCGCGCTCGGCGATGAAACGCTTGCGCAAAAACTCGCCGAAAAACGCGCCTCCGACAAGGCGAAAGCGCTCGCCAAAGACGCCGAAGCCGAACGGATGATCAACGAACAATAATTCAAAATAAAGGAGTATTCTATGGAACTCGTTTACACCGGAAAGACCAAGAACGTCTACGCGCTCGAAAACGGAAACTACTTACTCAAATTCAAAGACGACTGCACCGGAAAGGACGGCGTGTTCGATCCCGGCGAAAATTCGGTCGGGCTTACCATCGAAGGCGTGGGCGACGTCAATCTCAGGATGTCGGTCTATTTCTTTGAAAAAGTCAACGCGGCGGGCATAAAGACTCATTTTGTGAGCGCCGACTTGAAAAACACGACGATGGAAGTGCTCCCCGCGAAGGTGTTCGGCAAAGGGCTGGAAGTCATCTGCCGCGACAAAGCCGTTGGCAGTTTTTACCGCCGTTACGGCGAATATATCGAAGAAGGCGCGGATCTGGATTCCTACGTTGAAATGACTTTCAAAAACGATGCCAAAGGCGATCCGCTCGTCACCGAGGACGGGCTTATCGCGCTCGGGATAATGTCGGCGAAGCAATACGACGATATAAAGGATATGACTAAAAAGATCACCAAGATCGTTTCCGACGATATGAAAGCGAAGGGCCTTGTGCTTTACGATATCAAATTCGAATTCGGTTACGCTCCCGACGGAAGCGTCATGCTCATCGACGAGATCGCTTCCGGGAATATGAGAGTTTACAAGGACGGAAAGTACATCGATCCCATGACGCTTTCCGAACTGTTCTTTGCAAAATAAAAGATAAGGCGGTCGACCAATGGGCGGTTATTTTGGAGCTACGTTAAAGACAAATTGCATAGCGGACGTGTTTTTCGGCACGGACTATCATTCGCATCTCGGCACGCGCCGCGGCGGCATGGCGGCGTACGACGAAACGATAGGGCTGCAGCGCACTATCCATAACATAGAAAATTCGCCGTTCCGCACCAAGTTCGAAAACGTTTTCGGCGAAATGAAAGGCACTTCCGCAATCGGCTGCATAAGCGATTCGGATCCTCAGCCCATGCTGATACGTTCGCATCTGGGAACGTACGCGATATGTATGGTCGGGATCATAAACAACATCCCCGAACTGCTCGAACTCTGCTTTGAGCGTTCCGGCTGCCACTTCGACGCAATGACGGGCGGCAACGTGAATTCGGTGGAACTCACGGCGGCGCTGATAAACAGCAAGACCGATTTCGCCGAAGGCATACGTTACGCGCAGGAAATGATAAAAGGCACGGCCGCCATAGTGATACTGCGCGACGACGGAAGCATCATAGCCGCGCGCGACTTTTACGGGCGGCTGCCGATGCATATAGGCAAAAAAGAAGAAGGCTACTGCGTTTCGTTCGAGTCGTTCGCATACCGCAAGCTCGGTTACGAAGACGACGGCGAACTGGGCCCCGGCGAGATCGCCGAGCTTACGCCCGTTTCCCGCACGACGCTCGCTTCTCCGCGCAAGGAAATGCGCATCTGCTCGTTCCTGTGGTCATATTACGGCTACCCTACTTCGGATTACGAAGGCGTCAACGTTGAAGCCATGCGCTGCCGCAACGGCGAGATAATGGCGGATAACGACAAGGAACTGAACGGCGGGATCGAGCTCGACTACGTTTGCGGAGTGCCCGATTCCGGGACGCCGCACGCCATCGGCTACGCCAACAGGAGCCATTTTCCGTTTGCGCGCGCGTTTATCAAATACACTCCCACCTGGCCGCGGAGCTTTCTTCCCTCCAGCCAGCAGGAACGCGACAGAGTCGCAAAAATGAAACAGGTCCCCGTGCGCGATTTCATAGACGGCAAGCGGCTCTTGTTCGTGGACGATTCCATAGTGCGCGGCACGCAGCTTAAAGAGACCGTCGAATTCCTTTACGAAAACGGCGCCAAAGAGGTGCATATGCGTTCCGCCTGCCCGCCTATAATGTACGGCTGCAAGTTTTTAAATTTCACACGTGCGACGAGCGACCTTGAACTTATCACGCGTCGCGTGATACTCGAGCTTGAAGGCGAACAGGGTTTCGACCATCTCGACGAATACAGCGATCCTTCGAGCGAAAGAGGCAAAAAGATGCGTCGCGCCATTTGCGAAAAATTCCACTTTGCATCTCTCGAATTCCAGTCGCTCGAAGGTATAAAAAAAGCGATAGGCATAGACGGCTGCAGGCTTTGCACCTATTGCTGGAACGGAAAGGAATGACAGTTATGAACGATATTTCGAGATCCGAAAGCTACGCGCGCGCCGGCGTTGATATTACCGCCGGATACCGCGCCGTGGAACTTATGAAAAAGCATATCGCTTCCACCGTGACTCCCGGCGTGTGTTCCGACGTGGGCGGTTTCGGCGGACTTTTCCGGCTCGACCTGGACGGCATAAGCAAGCCGATACTTGTGTCCGGCACGGACGGCGTGGGCACCAAACTCAAGCTCGCGTTCATCGCGGACAAGCACGATACCGTGGGTATCGACTGCGTGGCAATGTGCGTTAACGACGTCGTCTGCTGCGGCGCGAGACCGCTGTTTTTCCTCGATTACATCGCGTGCGGCAAGAACGTCCCCGAACGCATCGCCGACATCGTAAAAGGCGTATGCGAGGGCTGCGTTCAGGCGGGCGCCGCGCTCATAGGCGGCGAGACCGCGGAAATGCCGGGATTCTACCCCGAAAACGAATACGACCTTGCGGGTTACTGCACCGGCATAGTCGACGAGGATAAAGTAATTGACAACAGGACGATGCGTGAAGGCGACGTGATAATAGCGCTTCCCTCCTCCGGCGTCCATTCCAATGGTTTTTCGCTGGTGAGAAAAGTGTTCGACGTCGAACGATCCGATATCACAAAACCGCTTGCACGTCTGGGCGGCAGGTCGGCGCTCGAAACGCTGCTCGTTCCCACAAAGATATACGTAAAGCCCGTACTCGCTCTTATAGAAAAGATAAAAGTCAAAGGCATATCGCATATCACGGGCGGCGGCTTTTACGAAAACATACCGCGCTCCATCCCTTCGGGGCTTTGCGCCGTGATAAACAAGAGCGCAGTCCAAGTGCCGGAGATATTCAGACTTATCCAGGAGACCGGCGATATCCCCGAGCGCGATATGTTCAATACGTTCAATATGGGCGTGGGGATGAGCATAGTCGTCGCCGCAGAGGACGCCGACGCGGCGATAGCGATACTCGGATCCTGCGGCGAAAACGCATACGTTATAGGTGAAATAAAACAAGCCGAAGAAAGGATTGTATTATGCTGATATTCAAAAGGATAATGAGCGGATTTGCTTCCGGCGTTCTTATCGGTATAGGCGGCACTGTTTATCTTTTATGCGAAAACAAGGTGGTCGGAGCCGTATTTTTCAGCGTGGCGCTGCTTTGTATCTGCTATAAAGAGTTTTCGCTCTTTACCGGCAAGGTCGGGTATCTGGCGCACAGCAGGACGAGAAAAGATCTTTCGGTGCTGTTTTGCGGTCTGCTCGGCAATTTCGCCGGCGCGTCGTTCACCGCCTTTTTCATAAGTTTCGCATACCGCGGCGCAAAACTTTACGATCCCGCCGCCGCGCTCGCAAGAGCCAAGCTCGCGCAGACGATACCCGAAACGTTAATTCGCGCCTTTATGTGCGGGATCCTTATGTATATGGCGGTCAGCATTTTCAAAAGCAAAAAGACGCCGCTTGGAATCCTGTTCTGCATCCCGGTATTCATACTGAGCGGATTCGAACACAGCATAGCGGACATTTTCTATTTGACCGCGGGGTTTGGATCACACGAACCCTATTTATACAAAGCGCTGCTGTTCGTGTTCCTTGCGATCATCGGCAACGCCGTGGGAGCGATAGCCATTGCTTTGCTTGACAAGACGAAAGAAGAACCCGAAAAGCCGAAAGAGGCAGCGAATGAAGAATAAGGTCGGAATAGCCGTGCTCGTTTCCGGCGGCGGCACAAATCTTCAGGCGCTTATAGACGCGCAAAACTCCGGAGTTATAATCAGCGGAAGAATAGTTTGCGTGATTTCTTCCAAGCCGGGCGTTTACGCGCTCGAGCGGGCCGAAAAAGCCGGTATACCTCATTACGCATTAGACCGAAAAGCGCTCGGTCAGCAGGCGTTCGAAGCCGAAACGGCGCGCATTATCGCAAACAGCGGAGCGCGTCTCATAGTGCTCGCAGGGTTCCTTTCTATCCTTTCTATAGGTTTTATAAAGAACTTCCCCGGCAGGATAATAAACGTACACCCGGCACTCATACCTTCGTTCTGCGGCAAAGGGATGTACGGACTGAGGGTACATGAAGCGGCGCTCGAATACGGCGTAAAAGTCACCGGAGCCACCGTCCATTACGTCAACGAGATACCCGACGGCGGCGAGATAATAATGCAGAAGGCCGTGAAGATCCAAGAGGGAGACACTCCCGAAAAACTGCAGAAACGCGTAATGAAACAAGCCGAATGGAAAATACTGCCCGCGTCCGCCGAAAAGGTCTGCGCGGAGATACTTAAAAGCGAGGTAAAGTGATATGGCAAAGTACGATCTTAAAAAACTCCTTTCCGAAAACCCGTATCCCGGCCGCGGGATAATCATAGGCGCTTCCGCTGACGGTAAAAGCGCTATGATTGCATATTTCATTATGGGGCGCAGCGTTAACAGCCGCAACCGCGTTTTTGAAACTTTCGACGGCGGTATGCGTACAAAGGCGTTCGACGAATCGAAGGTCGTCGATCCTTCGCTTATAATCTATAACCCCTATCTCGCACTGCCCGGCGTCGATATAATCACCAACGGAGATCAGACGAACACGATATACGATTTCATAAAAGCAGACCCGACCGATACCTGCGCGTTTTCCAAGGCGCTCGCCACGCGCGAATTCGAGCCGGACGCTCCCAACTATACGCCGCGTATTTCCGGTATCGCTTATTATTGTACCCCGCGTAAGACGTTCACCTATTCGCTTTCCATACTCAAAAGCAACGGCACGCCGGACGTATGCAACCGCTTTACGTTCGATTATACCCCGGTCGCCGGCGTGGGCCATTTCATCCATACGTACAAAGGCGACGGCAGTCCTCTTCCCTCGTTCGAAGGCGAGCCGGAGGAAGTCGCGATCCCGGCGAACGCGAAAGAGTTTGCGGAGCTGATCTGGGAAAACCTCAACCCAGATAACAAAGTTTCGCTGTTTGTGCGCGCCGTGGATCTAACCGCGCCGAACAAATCGTGTGAATTCATATATAACAAAAACAAATAAGGAGCGTTACGAAAATGAAAGAATTTGAACTCAAATACGGATGCAACCCTAACCAGAAGCCCGCGAAGATATTTATGCACGACGG
>JAEEGI010003739.1_pt1 | contig 36147 bp, 24 predicted proteins | sample 8958751 | NCBI WGS metagenome assembly JAEEGI01 (sample SAMN16246545, study PRJNA631951) | gut metagenome | biome: gut microbiome; feature: rumen; material: KS-attached | host: Bos | place: Iran: Karaj | collected 2018-10 | reverse complement strand
ACCTTTAGGCGCACTCGAATGGCCTCCGACGAAAAAAAAGCCGGCGCAAGAGTGTGCTTGCGTCGGCTGAATAGGGGAGGGCCCGGGGGCGCTGTGCCCCGCGGGGGTTAGGGATTACGGAATGAGGTAGGTGCCGCTTACAGTGGCGCCGCCGTCAGTGGTAATCATATTGGAAGACAGGGTGATGGCCGCACCGTCAAGGGTGCCCTTTACACCACAGTTGGAGATCGTGGTACCGGAAGCTGCATTGCTCACAAGGACTGCCGCTGCGGTAGCCGAAGCATTGGTCCCCTTTGTAATTGTTGCTCCGTTAACCTTACATCCGGTAATGGACCCACCATTGAAAACATATGCAAGACCGCCAATGTTATAAGCGGAATTGATAGTCCCGCTAAAAGTACAATTGGAAAGGGTGGAGCTGTTATTGGCTGAACCAACAATGCCACCAGATCCCCTTGAATTCTTTTGATTGCCTGTAATGGTTTGAGAAGCGGAATTGTCTGAAAGATCTGCAGAAGACAAGTAACCGGCAATACCTCCGGCGAACCCACGATAGTTCGTGGTTTGCCCTGTAGCGGATGTGCAATCATGTAGAGATGCTTTGTTGTCAGCATCAAGACCTGCCAAAGCGCCAACGATTCCTCCTGTAAAGTTTCCAGTCTTATTTCCACCGGATGTGTTAAGATTACGAGACCAAACTGCTCCGGTATTGTTGCAGGAAGCTATCTCAAATCCTTTGCACCCGCCAAATCCCTTTGGTGTACCGTCAGTATTATAGGTTAAATTAGCCATCACTCCTGCAATACCGCCAATATAGGAACGGCGGTCAGTACCCGATGTCGTATATTCACAATGAACCTGTGCAGAATTATTGCAATTGGTAATCTTGCTGTCAGCGGCAGAAGCAAAACCTAAAATACCACCCATCGTAGTTCTTGCATAAGCTATTGCGCTGGCTGTATCTTCAACATCTATAGTCCCGCTATTCCTTGTATCACCAGAATTGGTGCCGGAAATCGTAATCTTTCCTTCGGCCCAACCAACAATTCCACCGACATCTACTGTGGTTTTTGTGGAAGCGCCAACATTATGGCAGAGTATGGCTCCTTTGTTAACGCAATCCGTAACCGTGCAAGCCGCTGAAGAACGTCCAACCATACCGCCAATAGCGATAGGACCATAAGAACCGGAAGCATTGTTATTACACCAGACTTTACCTTCGTTTGTACAACCAGAAAGGGTAGATGAGGCGGCATTATTATAACCCATAATTCCACCAACGTCGTTCCTCGCAGCAGCAACGGCAGAAGCATTATCATTATCAAGCTTAACTTCTCCATCGTTCACGCATCCGGATATGTCAATTTGATAAAAATTGGTCGAAGATCCATTAGCTCCTGCGATACCTCCCATGTCAAGTGTCGTTGCAGTAGCCGTTCCGGGAACATTACTGGTAATTGCAGCATGATTGGTACAGTTGGTTATGTCACCAGAAGCCATGGCCGTTCCCATGATACCACCCAAATACATATACCTATTAGCTTGATCCGCAGCCTGGTCAGCATTTGATCTGGTGACAGTTCCTTCTGCGTTGTTGGTGCAATTGCTGACATTGACTCCGTCTGCAACTATACCACCAAGGTAAAGGGTTGTTGAGTTTGTGGCAGATGAGATAGCTCCTGAATTGTTGCAGCCACTTATGGGGGCATTTGAATGCCCAACAATACCACCGATACGACAGGGAGTGGTTTTTGCCCTGGCACCATCGCTTGCGATAGACAGGGACATATAGTTATTACAATTCTTTGTTTCAGAATCCTTTGCAGTAGTGGACCAGGCGAGAATTCCTCCGACAGCAGGGACAAATACTCCGCGAACATCAATAGATTTTGGAGTTCCATCTATGCCAGCTGTACAACCGGAAATAACACCGCCTTCCGAATAAGCAACAATGCCTCCAAACATAAAGTTTCTCGATTCAGCAGTGATTCCGCCATAAGTGTTGCCGTCAGATAGGATGATATTGCCGGTGAATGAACTATTGTTCACGGTACCACTATCGCCCAAGGAACCGGCAATACCGCCGAAGTAGGCATCATTCGCGGTTATTGTCTGTCCGGTCTGAGAACAGGTAATATCGCCAGTCATGGTGCAGTTCTCAATGGTTCCGCCGTAGTTACGGCCAACAAGTCCGCCGTAATGCTGCGTGGCAGTGGTGACATTCTGAATGTTGTTAATCACCACATTCGCATTTACTGTGCAGTTCTTGACAAAACCTTTACCGCGTCCAATCAGTGTTCCGTGGACGGTTTCAGTATCAGAAGCATTAATGGTGAGGGAACAGGTACTGTTCAGAGTGAGATTCTGAATCAGGCTGCCGGTCTGGGTGTAGGCAAAGATGGGAACCGTGGCGGCAAGGCCGCTGATTGTGTGGTTGCCGCCATTGAAAACGCCGGAGAAATAGTTGTCCTCAGTTGCGCCGTGGACGTTTTTCTTCTGGCCGATGCCATTCGTGGCATTGAAGTCGGCGGAGGTGTTGGCGTCGAAGACGAGGTCGTCTGTAACGGTTGCAACAACGTCTTCACCATATTCCTTGTTATTGAAGGCAATGGCGAAGTTAACGAGGTCGCTGGCGGTAGCGATTACCACACCAACTTCCGTTGCGGTGGGAACGAACTCGAATGCGGGCAGGGTGTAGAGTTTGCCTGCAGCGAGGGTCTTTCCGCCGGAAGTGCCGGCGCTCTTGGTCATGATGTGGCCGCTGGCGTCCTGGACGATAATGTCGAAGCCGCTTGCATACTCGCGGGCAGGGACTACCAGATAGTAATCGATGGCGGTGGAGGAGGTTGCCTGGCTCTTGACAACGCGAACTTCCGTCTCCGAACCGGTGCCGGTAGCAGCGGTGAGGGCGGGAGCGGTGTAGTCAATCTCAAAGCTTCCGTTCACTTTTTCATTATTGCGTCCCTTGAAGCGTACGGCTACGATATTGTCTTCGTCAACGGTGCCGCTGGTTGCCCTCTTGATGGAAATCTTCAGAACCGCGCAGAGGTGGCTGATGGTGATGCTGCTGCCGTCGGCAGAGTAGCCGGCCATGGGGAACATGCCATCGGCAAAACCACCGTCTGCGAAGGTCTGTACCTCGGGAAGGGTTACGTGGGTTGCATCGGAGTAGATGGATGCGGGGTAAACCACATTGTAAGGGGTGCTGAGCACTCCGGAGAACGAGAAGGTCGTGCTCTGAACGTCATCGGCAAGGCCGGCGAGAGCATCGGAGGCAGTGCCGTTCACGGCAATCTTGTCGCCGTTGGACCAGAAAACCTTGTGGGAAGTGCCTGCGTTGTCTTCCATGTGGGTTTTGGTTTCGGGAGCGATACCTACGGTAAGATAAGTCTTGATCTGGGCTTCGCCGGGATTGTCCACGGGAGCGGGCATTTCTTTGGCGCAGCTTGCAAGCAGTGCCACTGCGGCAAGCGAAAGGAGGTAATAACGTGTATTCATACGGCTAGTCCCAATCTAAATCTTCTTCTTCAATTTTCGGAATTGAGTACTCGCCGGATAGGATGTTCCGTTCCTCCTGCACCAGCAGACATGTACACTCAGGGGAGACATAGGCCTTCCCTGGTGCTGTGGTTGTTTTGTTTTCTTTCATATAAAATAGTGTTACCAATTTATTGTCGAGGTGTATGTGTGGCCGAAGCGGTCGGTGACGGATACGGAGCCGGAGCCGTGAGCGTCGGGGACGCGGACGCGGAAGATGGAGCGGCAGTTGTCCGTGGAGGGGACGTAGTCTGCGCCGATTCGGGTATTTTTGTGGTAGAAACTGGTGATGGACCAGTCGCTGTAGGAGTAGCTGTGGGAGCTGTCCGTAACGCGCTCCATGGGGGTGGAGCCGGAGGCCGATGTGAACTGGGGCATCTTCCAGGCTTCGTCCCAGAGGAAGATGTTGGCGTAGACGTAGCCGTCGCCTTCATCGTAGGTTCCGGGAGGGAAGAGCTGCATCTGGTAGCTGCTGCCGAGGGGTTTGCCGGTGGCTTTCATGATGGCGCGGCCGGAGGAGTTGTAGTCCCAGTCCCGCCAGGTGTAGTCCGGAGTGCCGTCGTTTTCACGGCCGATCCAGGCTCCTGCCTGGAAATACAGGGGCTTGAACCACCAGGAAATATCGCCGTTGTTGTAATCCATGATAACGTAGCCGCGGGGCGTGCCGTTGGCGCCGAGCCAGTCGTTGGTCCAGAAGGCGCCGGTGACGCGGGAAACCGTATGGCTCTCAATCACGGGGTTGGACAAATCCACGTAATTGAACGTTGCGTGGGTGTGACCGGCCCAGACATAGGCCTTGGGATAGTTGGCCAGAAGGGCCCTCAAATCGTCCAGATGCTGCCCGGAGCGGTTTTTCCCGTTTTCCATGCGCATCATGGGGGAATGGGCACATACCATCAGGGGCACATTGTGCGGCACCAGGGCAAGGTCGTTCTGAACGTATTGCCAGATACGGTCCGTGAGGCCGGTGGCGCAGTCGTCGCAGTACTTTTCGGTGGACGGGTCCGGCGAAATCATGTTGTCCAGAATGAGGTAGTGGATGCCGCCCAGGTTGAACGAATAGTTCACGGGGCCCATCTGCTCCTCGAAGTCCTTGGACGAGAGATCATCGGCCATGAATCGATGCCCATGGTCGTGATTGCCGATGACGTTGTATGTGGTTACTCCGGTGGTGGCCATCCCGGCGAGGTAATTCGCAAGGAGGGAAAGGTCCTGATGGACGATATCTCCAAGGCCGATTCCGTAGAATTTGCGCCCGGGGACGTCGGAGACAAGGTCCCGCATGTCGTGGTACATGTCTTCGCAGATGTCCAGGGAGTGGTAGCCCACCTTATCCCTGGCTGCACCGGAGTTGCGCGGCTGGGGATCTGCGAACAGCATCACGGAGTAGCACTCCGGGTTGGAGATCCTGTACAGGGTGAAATCCGCCGTATACCTGCCTTCGGAGTCGCTGGGGCAGTAGCGGAGGAACTTCCAGAACGTGGCCATGCCGCTTTCCACCGGGGCGGAGTATTCCGACGGGGTGGAGACGAAGACATAGTCTGTGGCGGAGAGGTCCGATGAGAGGTAATACCTGCCCTTGGCGTCTGTTTTTACGCAGTTGACACCGTCCGACACCACCACGCCCTCCAGGCGGGTGCCGTCGGTGCAGGTGACTGTGCCGGTAATGGTCCAGTCACCGGGAACGGCGCCTTCTCCACCTTCAACCGGATTGTCCCTGTCGCAGGTGGAAAAGGCCATCAGTATGGCCAGGAGGCAGATATTGTAAAGCTTCGCCAATTAAATCTGCTGCTTTTTACGCCTCCAGTTGAAGATGGGCAGGATGAACGAGATGATAGCGGCACCGAGCCAGAACCAGCGCACATAGGTGTAGTCGCGTACACCTTCCACGCCGCTGTCCATAAGAAGACCGGTAACAACGTTCTGCAGACCTGCCGCGGCATAGGATGCCATGCCCACGATACCGAGTGCCGCACCCGTTGCCTGACGGGGAACGAGGTCCACTGCCATGAGGCCGCCCAGGAAGCTGATGAGAACGCCGATTGCGATGCCGAACAGGACCATTGCAACGATATTGATCCACTTGGACGCTCCTCCGAAAAGGAACAGGGCCAGGGCGATGGCTTCCAGGATACCGGCGACGAAAGCGGGATACTTGCGGTCGCCTTTAAAGAGCACATCAGACAGCCAGCCGGAAACCACAGTGCCGATGATACCGAATATGGGGTTGATGCCGATGATGGCGGCAGCGCCGGCCAGATCGTAGCCTTTGGTGTCCTGCAGGAAGATGACGCCCCACTCGTTGATGGCGTAGCGGCTCATGTACATGAAGGCGCTGGCAAGTGCGAGGATCCACACACCGGGGTTCTTGATGACGGACTTTTGCATCTTCTTGGTCTGGGCCCTCTTCTGCTCGGGAGTGAGGGTTTCCGCCTTCTCGTTCTCTCCGGTGAGCACTTCCACGGGAGGAAGACCCTTGGATTCAGGAGTGTCGTGGAGGAGCAGGAGGATGAGGATGATGCCAAGGACGCCGGCCAGGGCGGCTCCGAAGAAGCCCCACTTCCAGCCGAATGCTGCAACGATGGAACCCACGAAGATGAAGGAGAGACCTTCACCGATATTGTGGGATGCGCTGAAGAATCCATAGTATGTTCCACGTATGCGCAGCGGATACCAGCGTGACAGGGCGATGATTGCCGGCGGGGCGCCCATGGCCTGGGTGGCGCCGTTGATTGCCCAGCAGATGGCGAACAGGATGAACAGCAGAGAGGTTGTGATGCCGCCGTTAAGCGCGGTGACACCAAGGATACCCATGATGAAGTTCATAAGCACGGAGATGGTGATACCCGTTGCCATGAAGCGCTTGATGTTGGAGCCATCGGCAAGGAAGCCGCTGATGAGTTTGCTCACCGCGTATGCCCAGTACAGGCAGGCGCCGATGATACCCAGCTGGGTTGCATTCAGAAGCCCCGCGTCGATGAGCGGCTGCTTCATTACGCCCATGGAAAGGCGGCAGACATAGTACAGAGCGTAGCCGAAGGTTCCAGCCAGGAAGGACTGGAAGCGGAGGCGCTTGTAGGTGGAGTCTACCTTCTCGGCGGGAACTTTGTTAGCCGAGGGGGCGCTGATCTTGTAGAAATCCAAAAAAGCCATTAGTATTTGAGTTTTGATATAATCGGATAGTGGTCGGATATGAAGGGCTTGCCGTCGAAGCTTTCCGTAACTACGCGGAATTCATCGGCCCCGGCAAAGCCGCTGTAATAGATATAGTCGATGATAGACTTGGGGCCCTTGAAGCCGTTGAAAGAGGATGTGGTGTCCGTTACGGTAGCGGCGACGCGGGCGCTTGTCATGAGGGAATCCAGCACCATGAGGCAGCTATCTGCGGGCTCCACGTTGAAATCTCCGGTGAAAACCATCGGAAGATCCGGATCCATTTCGCGGATTTTGGAAACGACCATGCGGAGGCCTTCGCGGCGGGCGTTCACGCCCTTATGGTCCAGGTGGGTATTCACGAAGTAGAAGCTGCGGCCGTTTCGGCGGTCTTTCATCTTCACCCAGGTGGCGGTGCGGGGATACTTGGCATCCCAGCCCACGGAAGGGACGTCCGGGGTTTCGGAGAGCCACCAGGTGCCGCCATCCAGAATTTCCAGCACTTTGGTGTTGTAGAAGACCGTGGTGCGTTCGCCGTCCTGGTCTCCGTCGTTACGGCCAACGCCGATGGCTTTGAAACGGGGGCACTGCTCCAGGATGTACTCCTGCTGCTCCGGATAGGCTTCCTGGACGCCGAAAATGTCCGGATTCACTGCGTCCAGCATTGCCGGGGTTGCGCTGCGGCGGATGTCCCAGGCGTTGGGGCCGTCCTCTTTATGGGAGTTACGGATGTTGTACGACATCACAAGCAGGGAGTCTTTCTGCGGCCCTTTGCAGGAGAATGCCGGCAGAACTACTGCGAGAACGACAAGGATTCTAATAAATCGGTTCATAGAGTGCCATGTGGTTATACAAATCCACGAAATACAAATATACTCACTTTTTAAAGAAAGTGTGCCGGATGCTTATTAATTTTTCAAATTAATATTTCGTGCTCTTTCATTTGCGGAAAATTTTGTAAATACGGCGGCAAAAACTTATATTTGTGTTTCGGGAAAGTCTACTAACCACAGCTTTTCCCCCAAGTACTGAAACTATCAAACTGATTATGGCTGAAAAAAATCTTCTTTTGGGAGACGAAGCCTTGGCATTAGGCGCGCTGCATGCGGGCCTGAGCGGGGTTTATGCATACCCCGGCACTCCCTCCACGGAAATCACGGAATTCATCCAGGCGCACCCGCTGGCGGCGGAGCGCAAGGTGCACAATGTGTGGTCCAGCAATGAAAAAACCGCAATGGAAGGCGCCCTGGGCATGTCCTATGCCGGAAAGCGGGCGCTCGTGTGCATGAAGCACGTGGGCATGAACGTATGTGCAGATCCCCTTATGGGAAGCGCGATGACGGGCGCGAACGGCGGCCTCGTGGTAGCGGCCTGCGACGATCCTTCCATGCACAGCTCGCAGAACGAGCAGGACTCCCGCTTCTGGGGCACCTTCGGCATGATGCCGGTGTTCGAACCCTCGTCGCAGCAGGAAACATATACAATGGCACGCGCCGCTTTCGAGTATTCGGAAAAGCGCGGCATTCCTGTGATCATGAGGCTTACCACCCGCATGGCGCATTCCCGCGCCGTAGTGGAGCCCTGGAAGGATATCCAGGAGCAGAACGAGCTTCATTATCCGGAGCATCCTCGCCGCTGGGTAACCCTTCCGGTGAACGCCCGGGTGCGCAACCGCGAGCTCATCAAGGATTACGCGCAGTTCGAGGAGGACGCGGCGGAATCGGCCTTCAATTTCCTTAAAGACGGGCCGGACCATTCGATGGGAATCATCGCCTGCGGCATTTCGTATAACTACCTGATGGAGAATTTCCCTCAGGGCTGCCCGTTCCCGGTGCTCAAGGTGTCGCAGTATCCGTTCCCGCGCAAGATGGCGCAGGAACTGGCTGGGATGGTTCCTAAGATCCTTGTGATCGAGGAAGGCCAGCCGCTGGTGGAGGAGAGGCTCCGCGGAGTTTTCCCCATCGGCACTGAGATCATCGGCCGTATCGACAATACTCTTCCCCGGGACGGAGAACTCTCTCCGGATGCCGTTCGAAAGGCTCTGGGGCTGCCCGCGCTGGAGGCTTATCCCGCCAGCGAGGTTGTAGCTCCGCGCCCGCCGGCACTTTGCATCGGCTGCGGCCACAGGGATTTCTACACGGCGCTGAATAACGTTCTGAAGAAAGACTATCCCACGGCGCGCGTATTCAGCGACATCGGCTGCTATACGCTTGGATATATGGCCCCGTTCAACGCAATCCACACCTGCGTGGAGATGGGCGCTTCGTTCACGATGGCCCAGGGAGCGGCGTACAGCGGCACTTGGCCGTCGGTTGGCGTGCTGGGAGATTCAACCTTCACGCACAGCGGAATGACGGGCCTTCTGGACGCAGTGAATGGCAAGGCCGACGTGGTGCTGTGCATATCGGACAATCTCACTACGGCAATGACGGGAGGGCAAGATTCCGCAGGCACGGGCCGCATAGAGGCCATTTGCGAAGGCCTGGGAGTGGAGAAGGAGCACATACGCACTATAGTCCCTCTTCCGAAGAACTATCCCGAAATGGAAAGGGTAATAAGGGAGGAAATCGAGTATCACGGCGTGTCGGTTATCGTATGCCGCCGCGAATGCCTCCAGACCTTAAGACGTCACGCTAAAACTGCAGCCAAATGAAAAAAGATATTATTCTCGCAGGTGTGGGAGGGCAAGGCATCCTCTCCATCGCAACAGTCATAGGTTCCGCCGCCCTTGAACAGGGGCTTCATCTGAAGCAGGCGGAGGTTCACGGCATGAGCCAGAGGGGCGGCGACGTACAGTCGAACCTGCGCCTCAGCTCCGAGCCCATCCACAGTGACCTTATCCCCAGGGGAGGGGCCGATGTGATAGTTTCCCTTGAGCCGATGGAAGCGCTGCGCTATGTGCCCTTCCTGTCGAAGGAAAACGGATGGATCATCACCAATACGACGCCCTTCGTGAACATTCCGAATTATCCGGAAATGTCGGCAATCGAGGCGGAGCTGGCAAAGTATCCGCGCGTGATTGCCATCGACGTGGATGCCGTGGCAAAGGAAATCCTCTCGCCCCGCAGCGCAAACATGGTGCTCCTGGGAGCGGTAGCCGCGGTTCTGGATATCCTGGAGGCCGATAAACTCCGCGACGGCATACGCCGTATCTTCGCGCGCAAGGGCGACGCCGTGGTGGAAACCAACCTGAAGGCTTTCGACGCCGGCCTTGCAATGGCCCGTGAAAAACGATAGAGATATGGATAAACCCGTTTCCAAAAAGGTATTGGATGGCATTCTTGCCGATATGGGCATAGAGGACATCTCCCACACCACCATACGGCAGTGCTCGCTCGTGGGCTCGGCCATGGAGGAGAAGGCGGGGGAGAAGTTCTGCCATCTGGAATTCGGCGTGCCGGGAATACCGGCATGCCCCATCGGCATAGAGGCTCAGAAAAAGGCTCTGGACAGCGGTATACCGTCGGTTTATCCCTCGGTTCAGGGTATTCCGGAGCTCAAGAAGAATGCGTCCCGCTTCATCAAGGCTTTCATCGACATAGATATCGACCCGAAAGGAATTGTTCCCACCGTCGGTTCCATGCAGGGAAGTATGACCAGCATCCTGGAATGCTCGCAGCTGAATCCGGCGAAGGATACCATCCTGTATATCTGCCCGGGCTTTTCGGCCCATGGAAGGCAGCCGGACATCCTGGGAATCAAGAACGAGATTTTCGATATCTACGAGTATAGGGCGGAAAAACTGCGTCCCAAGCTGGAGAGCTATTTCAAGCAGGGCAACGTTGCCGCGATTCTGTACTCCAATCCCAATAATCCGGCGTGGATCTGCCTCACGGAGGAGGAACTGCAAACCATAGGCGAACTGGCAACCCAGTACGACGTGGTTGTGCTGGAGGATATGGCGTATCTGTGCATGGACTTCCGCAAAGATATGTCCGTCCCGTTTCAGCCGCCGTTCCAGAGCACCGTGGCAAGGTATACGGATAATTACGTGATACTGCTTTCCGCTTCCAAGATATTCAGTTACGCGGGAGAGAGGATTGCAATCGCGTGTATTTCGGATAAACTCTACCAGAGGGAGTATCCGGCGCTGAAGGAGAAGTGGGGGATTGCGCGTTTTGGCGATAATTTCATCCTGAATTACCTGTACGTGAATACTTCCGGTGCGTCGCATTCGGCCCAGTACGCTTTCTCGGCCATGATGGAAGCGGCGGTGGAAGGCAAGTACAATTTTGTGAAGGAGCTGCGCAATTACGGTTTCCGAGCGCATCGCAGCCGCGAAATTTTCGACGCCAACGGCTTCCACCTGGTGTACGACAAGGATATGGAGCAGACGATTTCGGACGGATTCTTCTACACCGTGGAGTATAAGAACCTCAGCAACCGCGAACTGTTGGAGAATCTGCTTTGTTGCGGCATAATCGCCATACCTCTGAACACCACCGGAAGCGGCCAGTGCGGTATACGCGTGTGCGTGTCCAGGCTTCTGGATGATGAAGATTTCGAGCTTCTGGACCGCAATCTTAAACTGTTTGTAAAACTTGTAGAGCAATGAAGTTTGTTTCTGCCGACGAGGCCGTAAAACTGGTTCGCAGCGGGGATACCATCGCCTGCCAGGGCGGAGCTTCGGTGCCTGTGCTTTTGCAGGAGGCGCTGGCCCGCAGGCATGCGGAACTTCGTAACGTAACCATCACTTCCGGCTTTAATGTGCACAAGGATCCGGCCCCTTTCTGCAAGCCGGAGTACAAGGATTCCTTCCTTGTGAACAGTATATTCATTTCCGCCGACCAGCGCGCCCACGTTGCGGCCGGGTATGGCTCCATGACGCCGGCCTTCCTGGGTGAAGTACCGGGCATGTTCCGCCGGGGGGAGTTCCCGGTGGACGTTGCGTTCATCGTATGCTCGATGCCGGACGAGAATGGCTATTGCAGCTTTGGAATATCGGCCGATATTGCCGTCGCCGCTGCTGAAGTAGCGCGGGTTGTGATTGCGGAGGTGAGCCCCAATATACCTTATTTGTATGGCGATTGCCTCATTCACGAGAGCAAGATTTCGGCGGCCGTACTGTGCGACGTGGCTCCGTTTGCGATGACATTTGGCGAGCCCACGCCCATCGAGGCTGCCATCGGCGCAAATGTGGCATCCCAGATTCCGGACGGCGCCTGCCTGCAAATCGGCGTCGGAGGTATTCCCAATGCGGTTTTGAACGGCATTAAGCACCATCAGCACCTGGGCCTTCACACGGAGGCCATGACCGATGGCGTGATACGGCTGATGAAGGAGGGGGTTATCGACAATTCCCTTAAGAAGGTGAAGCCTGGCGTGAGCGTCGCAGCCCTTGCCATCGGCTCGAAGGAGATGTACGAATACATCGACCATAACCACACTATGGAATTCTTCGACGTGGCATACACCAACGATCCGTTCCTGATTGCGCAGAATCCGCGCGCCTGTGCCATCAATTCAGCCATAGAGGTGGATCTGACGGGGCAGATATGTGCCGATTCCATCGGCGAGATGATCTTCTCCAGCGTGGGCGGCCAGCACGACTTCATGTACGGGTGCTCGCTGTCGGAGGGCGGCAGGACGTTCATCGCGCTGCCTTCGCGCACGGCCAAAGGCAAGGCCAAGATAGTGCCAACGCTAACGCCCGGTGCCGGCGTGGTTACCACGCGCTTCCAAACGCAGTACGTTGCCACGGAGCATGGGATTGTGTATTTGCGCGGCAAGAGTCTGGCGGAACGTGCGCGGCTCCTCATCTCCATCGCCCATCCGGACGACCGGGAAGAGCTTGAGAAGGCCGCCTGCAAGCGCTTCGGCTACAGCTTCCTGCGGCTCCGCTAATCCACGAAAAGGGCGATGCGCGAAAGCAGGTAGTCCTTCAGCTCGCTCCAGCGGTAGTAGGGGCCGTCGTAGGGCTTAAGGGAGCCGAAGCGGACTTCTTCGCCGTTGAGAAGGAGTTTCACAAGGGGTTCCTCGCCGCTTTTGCACTTTTTGGGTGTGTAGAAAACGAACTGCAGGTTCGTGGCCATGCATGAGCGGAAGGTCTGGAACACCTGCACGAGGTCGTCCGGATTGGCGGGGTATTTGGCGAAATCGTCAATATCCATTATCATCAGTAGGGCCATCACCACGTGGTCGTGGCCGAAGCGGAGATCCGCTCCGCGGCTGCCGCTCTCCAGGCGTGCATCGGCCTTGTCGATAACATCCTGGACGATGGACGAGCAGGACGTCCTGTACTTCAGGTACTCACGAAGGCGTTCGTAGTTGTCGCATTCCCAAAGGAGGGCGTACTCCTCAGGTGTTACAAGCCCGCTCACGTCGAAGCGGACCTCTTCCGGAATGCTGTTCATTCCGCCCACCAGCATGTACAGGTTGAAGAAAACTTCGTCATAGATCTTGCGGCTTCCCACGGCTTTCACGGGGTCCTTGAACATGCGCTCCAGAACGTCGCTATAGCTGGGGAAACGGCGCAGGAAGAATTCCTCCGAGCTTTCCGCGTAAGGGAATACGGATTCCGGGCCCTTATAGCGGAAAGGATTGTGACCGCCCTGGTTGGGCCTGGTAGCCTGAACGTCCAGCATACCCTGGTGCGCGTAGACATCGGCCTTGGGAGCATTCCTGGAAATTGCCGATACGAACGACGCCATACTCACTATCGACCTGGTCGATGGCGATGAGGCCGCATCCACCACGCTGCCCTTGCCGAAAGCCTTGGGGAAGGATTCCACCATGGTTTTGGCGATGTACTGATGCTGCTGCCAGCCCAGGGGGGTAAGGTCGCCCATACGGTATTCATTGTTGGCCCAGAATTCAGAGAGGCGGCTAAGCAGTTCAACTCCGTATGGTGTGAGGTTTTCTGCTTCCTCAGCTTCGCGGAGCATGCCCAGAAGGATGGTGTATGCCTTTGCAGTATATGCGTAACGGGAACCGTGGCGGCCGTAATGACTCACGTAGGTGGCTTCGTAACCCTTGGGGGCAGCCGTTGCGGGCTTGGGGCTCATGTCGTACACGCAGTCAAGACCGGAGCATTTGTTCCAGTCGGAGAGGACTTCCTCGCGGACATCAGTGCGCGGATTCTGCGGCACCTCCACTATGCAGAAGTGTGAGAACAGCCTGCGTTCGCCTGCATGGTCGTGCTTTTTGTTGCCGGTGGGATAGTTTACAACGTGGGTCTGAGGGTCTCCCTGGCCGCGGACGCACATTGTTGTGGAGCCGCCGCCGTCCATGTTCAGTGCATACCGGGGATGGAAATAGCGTTCGATGAAGCGGGTGAGTTCCCGTGCCGACATTCCCTCGCTGATACCCTTCTTGCGGCCGTCCACCGCGAACATGAGGAAGTGGTTGTCGGCCGTAATGGCAACTGCGGTGCGGGGATGCCTCACGCCCTGATGGCGCACGGGATCCTCGTAGTTATATTCCTTGAACTGCTCTGCGGTGAGAGTGCTGTCTACATAGAAAGCTCCCACCGGATTGAAATCATCAATGAGCATAGGGGCGCTTGTGAACAGGTTGTCCCAGGGGGCGGAGGCGTAGAATTCTCTCTGCTCCTGTATGCTCATTCCCTTGCCGGCAAAAGCGATTCCCACGTTTTGCCCCGTGGCGTCCGCGAATACGGCACCTTCGCTCTTCCAGTTGGGAACGGGCGTAGTCATAACCGTATCCTTGGGCATGCAGGAGTACATGTGCCCGCCCACCTTCACGGCCACCGATTCCGGCTCGTATGCGGCATTCAGCGCCACCACGGCGTTTTCCCTGCGGAAGACCGACGATGTGACGGTCATGTCAGCAGTCCATGTGTAGCGCAGGGCATACGACGGGTTGGACATATCCCAGTCGATGACGAATATCTCCTGGGGCGCCCCTGAGATGTCGTCCAGGCCCCGGAACTCGTAGTATGTGATACCGTCCACAATCCGGGTTTTCGTCCAGGGACCGCCCTCCTGGGGCTGTGCCCACACTGCGGCGCAAAGAATCAGCGCAGCGATAGCGAGAATGAATCTTTTCATCGTTATTTGTTTAACGTACAAAAATAATGAAAAAAACCGAATTGCGAAATAGGTGTTTTCTGGCGGCCAAACCTTTGATACTCATGTGTTTACATGTTAAGGGGTGCAAATTTTTTTGCACCCCTTGATAAGCATATCGCTGTGTATCAGGCACTTAGGCGCCAGCGCTAACGGACGATGAGGGCATTCGGGACCGTGCGTTCGCCCTCGTGGTCGAAGAGTTTGTTGTCGTAGGGGTGGTTCAGAACGCCGCTGTCGCTGGTCCAGATGGTGGAGGAGCCGCCGCCGTCAAGGTTGATGGCCTCCCACAGGCCAAGTGCCTGGCAGAGGGTCTGGAGCTCGAAAATCGTCATTCCTTCGCCCTGCCCGGGGAATCGGCCGTCCACAACGATGAAGTAGATCCATCCGTCGGAAGTATAGCCCATAAGGGTGCGGGGATGGCGGTAGTTGTAGAACTTGCGGTATGAACGAGAGCCGTCGTCCGGATACTCAACCGTCTTGCCGTTTTCCAGAAGCACCGGGCCGGAGACGATGGCTTCGCGCCATCTGCGGGCCGATTTTGCGATGCTCACCGAGTCGATGCTGAGGATATCCACCCTCCTGCCCTTGCGGTCCTTGATCCTGAACATGCCGTTACTGCGGGTGAATCCGTCGCCCGTTGAGGTGGACAGCACGCGCCCCTCGTCCTTTACGAATGTAACCGGCATAACCTCCTTGTCGAAGTAGCTGCCGTTGATTGCGGCAAGGGCACCGCTCTCCTGCCCGAACCGGCTGGTTATCATGGCGTCGGGGCCGTCGGATTCTACAACCGATACGGTGTGTTCCCTGATGGGGAAGCGTACGAGCGAGATGCTCTGGGTGCTGCCGAAGACCTTAACCGACGCAGCGGCGGATTCAACACTGGAGCCGGCAACGGATTTCCAGCCCCAGTTGGTGTTCTTAAGAACATACAGAGGCTCAGCCTTTTCAATATTGCTCTTGGCGGCGCTGATGAGCGGCAGGTAGTGCGCCTTGAAATCCGCCCAACTGTAATATGGGCCCTGAACCGGCTGGAAGGGGAGTGTCGCCTCCTCCTCGTTCACGAGAGCCTTCACAAGGATGTTCCCGCTGGCATTCCTGTAGAATACGAGCTGCAGCGATGCGCCCATGGGAATGTTGTAGTTGGGGAAGATTTCCAGGCTCTCTTCGAGCGATGCGGTGGGCCGGCCGAAGCCGTTCACGTCCAGGAAAACCTCCAGTGCCGATATCCCTGAATCGTGCCCGAAACGGAGGCGAAGCTGAGTGCTTCCGGAGGCGATGTCTTCATCGGCCGATGCAATTATCTGCTCCACGGTAAAACCTGAATAATCCTGCACCAGGCTTTCTGAAAGGGTGAAATTCGCCAGTTCGTGGAAGTAGCGGGCCGATAAGGCCTTCCAGATGGAGAAGGCTTCATCGGCAGAGAATACATCGTCGAAGCATCCCTGGTCCGCATCCAGGCAGCGTGTGCTGGTGCAAACCTCATAGAGAATGGTGACGAAGCGTTCCGGAGTGGTTCGGAGCGTTTTTTCGGGGACATCCGCCTTCGTGAAGAAGCGCAAGACGATGTCTTTGCAGGGAACCGTCTCGCTGAAATACGCCCTTGCGGCATCTTCGGCGGCCTTTCCGCAGTCCCAACTGCCCTTCAGAAGGTACGGGTTGGAGGAGAGACTCGGCTGCAGCCAGGGGGCGAAGCGGGCCGATGCATCCGCATGCACATCCATGTCCTTGTCCAGCGACTCGATTTCGCTGAGGAACGACCACATGCTCATGATTACGCGGGCCGATTCGGTGGACACCGATTCCACATGCGTGGGACCCTCGAACACGGCGGGGAAGCGCTGGAACATGTGCTGGGCGATGGCGCGGTGCTGGGATTTACCCAGATCCGTTAGATTCCCCTTGCTGTACCTAACCTTCTGGTAGAAGGGCTCGTAGCGGGCGAAAAAGGCTTTGCCCTCCTCCGTGAGAAGCTCCTTTTCCGCAGCCTTGGACATCCAGCCGTAGAGGTATTCGTACTCGCTGGTGCAGTAGCGCGCCCCGTGCCTTGCGAAATGGCTTATGTAGAATGGCTCATAGCCCTCCGGGGCTGGGGTAAGTTCCGGGAGGGCACTGCCGTCGTACACGTAGAATGTGCCCGCCGCCTTCAGGGGGTCCTGCGAAATAACCTCTTTGGGGCTCTGCGCCAGGCAGAGTCCCAAAGAGAATAAGATAAATAATAAGATAGCTACGCTTTTACGCATTATTTCAGGTCACTCTTAATGTAAACTGCATTGCCGGTGGGACGGAGCCTTGTGCCGTTCCAGTCCCATACCCATTTGCCATTAGCGTCCTGCCTGTTCTCGGAAACGCGGTTCACGATGTTACGGGCGTTGCCATGGCCGTAAACCCACATGGCTGTGCCGCCGCCGCCGTCGAAGTTCATGGCCTTGTAGCAACCAAGGCCCCTCATAAGTTTGCCAAGGAGTTCACAGGACATGCCGATAGCTCTCTTTTCAGTGCCCAGGCTGCTGCTGTCCCAGCGGCCGTCAACAGCCACCTGGATTACGGTCTTGCAATCCTTGGAAAGGCCGAAGGCGGTGCGGGGATGCGTTGAGGTGAGCCATTTGTCCTCATCGGCATCCAGCCATCCGTCCTGATACCCCTGGACTTTGCCGCCCCAAACGAGAAGCGGACCGGCACAACCAACCGTGAGGGTATTGTAGGGGTAGTTTCTGTTGCCACCGGGATCGTTGGTGAGTCTTGATGCGGCCACATCGCTGGCCACCTTCACTATATCCACAACATCTCCGTCAATCGTCATGGCGCAATTCTGTACCCAAGGGCTATGTTCTGTGGATGCACCGTGCTTGATCTCGCCGTTCACCCTGGCGAACTGACAGCAGGCCATGGGGCCGTTGGTGCCCGCGATGGCATCCAGGTAAATGCACTTCTTATCAAGGTCACGGGGGTCTTCACCTTCTCCGCACTTGGGATCATATCCATCCGGATAAGTGGTTCCGTAATTGAAGTACATCCCCAGTTTGTTATGCTCGTTGAGGGTGGTCTTGACAATATTGATATTTCGGATCTGACCCTCCCACTTGCCATGGAAAGATATCCATTCCACGCCGGGGCATATAGTTACCTTAGTGCCGCCCATTGTGGTGAAGTCTATGGTAGGGGTACCATCCCAGTTATCATCGTCATCACCGCCAGGTCCGGGAGGCTCGGGCAGAGTCGTGTATTCAAGAACCACCGAATTGGATTCTTTGCCTTTTACGGCAACCCTAACTTTGAGCTGGTTTTTACCAAGATCGGGAGCGTTGAACACCACATAATCTTCAGCCGCCTCATTGACACGGAGAGCTACGGCATCCAGACCCACACCGTATAAAACCTTGTTTTCCGAAACGACAGGGCTGAAGTTGAGTCCGTTCAAAGTCACAGGTTGTCCTGCTACGACCTTTCCGCCATATTCCGTGGTAATCCCGGTAATATACGGCTCGGGAGTATTGTCCTCACCTCCGCCCTCCCCCTTGCCGTTACAGGTCTCGACGGCAAGGGCAATTGCGGGAAGAAGCAGAAGGAGCAAAAACTTCTTGCTCATATTAGTGTACATTCTTTAATTTGGGCAGATTACCGCTGAGATCCCAGACGGATTCATCCCAGTTAAGGGCTTTTGCCTGCTGGGAAACCGTTCCTTCATTGCCGCAGTAGTTGCCATCAACGGGAACTTCCCAATCCGGGTGATCATAATTGACATAGCTGAATGCAAATTCGCTGGTTTTGCGGGTAGGATCAGTCTCATCGTCATACCAGGCACCGCTCCTCCAGGCTACGAAGCCTTTGCATTTGACAACGGTTCCAGCATCCCATCTATCGGCCAAGCCGATGAACAGACCGCAGCGGTGGCGGTATACGAGGGGATCATCACTGATTTTGTCCTTTACTACGATACCGCTGATGTCTGATGTGGTAAAGCTATTGGAAACATCGAGCGATGCAACCTTGCTGTAAATACTGCCCACGAAACCTCCGCTGTAGCGCCTGTTGGCAATGGCGCCGGTGCAATAGCAATTGGTGATGGTAACCTTGGCGTTCTCTGCGCTTATGGTACCCAAAAGGCCACCGGCATGAGCGACGTTGCCCGAGTCGGTCTTCAGTGTGACGTTTCCGGTGGCATAGCACTCGTTGATGGTAATGATTGCGCCGTCGAGACCGATGACACCGATAAGACCGCCGGCCATATGGTTGATACCTTTGACATTACCGGTAGCGTAGCACTTCTCGATTGTTGCGCTTCCGTCAATCTGGCCAATCAGGCCGCCGGCACGTGTGTAGCTGGAAGTCGTGTGAGTGACGTTACCGCTAGCGTGGCATCCTGTGAATGTAACGTCTTTCGCAATACCCACAATACCTCCCGAGTAAGCTGTTGCGCCGGTCACATCTCCGGACTGGCTGCAATTCGTAAGCGTGGCTTTTGAAATACGGCCAAACATACCTCCTACCTGCTGGTCTCCTCCTTCAACCACACAATCCACGTCGACATTTTCAATCACGCCGGATTTAAGCCAACTCATCAGACCACCGGTACGTTTCCAATCGTTAAATACTTTCGAATTCTTGATGCTGACATTCTTGATATTCGCATCATCGGTTATGCCGTTCTCCTCGCTGCCGGCACCGCCGATGCCGACCAGTACACCGCCCAGATTACCGGAGATGCAGTCGATATCAGCATTCTCGATTGTGAGGTTCTGCACAGTACCGACCAGAATGCCGAAAATGGAGCCGCCGGCCTTGAAATTGCTGATTTTATGATTATTACCGTCGAAGACAATCCTTCTCTTTTCGGCTGCGTCCACAGCGTCATCAGCCGTTGCATAGTTGATGGGGATCCAGGGATTGATTGTTTCTCCATCCGCCGCTGTAAACGGATCATCAACTGCGCTGTATGTGAAAGCCACATCCTTGAAATCAAGATCGGCTGTCATCTTGAAATATGTAGTCGCATCGTCCTGGAGCATGCTGTTGATTGCGAGGAAAGACTCGATATCTTTCACTATGAAGGGATGAGCCTGCGAGCCGTCACCTTCAGACTCGGAGGCAATCATCTTGAACACGATGTATGCAGCCTTCTCTTCGGGTGCCTGGAAATTGGTTCCGCCCTGGACAGCGTCAATGGTAACGGGGAGCAGATAGACTAGATTGGGATCGCAGTCTTCACCCTTGAGCCTGAGTTCGCAGGCCGAGGATTTGGCGCTGTAGCGGGGCAGCACGACAGAATTCGTAGAGAATGCGTAAGCACTTGTGGGCAGCATCTTGTAGTCGGTGCCGTTCTTGGAATTGTACGAGTTCACGAGGGCAGGATCGGCGCCGAGAGTGATTGTGTATGCCTCGGCTGATGTGGGATCAGCGGTAACCATAAGGCTGAGCGACACATTCTGGTGCTCAGGTACTTCATATACCGCCAGAGCATCTTTAACTACGACGCCCAGCTGTGCGGGATCGCCTGTAGTGTTGTCATCTTCCTTCTCCTTACAGGAAACAGTGAGGAGGCAAGGAATGAGAACCAAACTCAAAAACAGAAATCTTTTCATAATGCTATTGGTTTATTAGTAGATTATCTAAAATGTCAGTCCGTCGTTCCAACCGGGATTCTGCGAAAGAGCGCCCTGAGTCAGTGTGCGGTCTTCGATGGGAATGGGATAGTAATAGTCCTTTCCCTCGTCCCATGTCCAGCCCGTACGTACGTCATGATATGCATCCACGCATCCGGAAGTTCCTTCCGTGAGGAAAATGTCAGTGCCGATCTTGAATGCCTCTTTGGCGCTGTCTGCAGGTTTGTCCCCTGTGTAAAGGGTAACGTCATTAAGACCGTCTTCATCCAGGTCGTACGAGCCCGCGCCGGGGAAGTACATTCCAAGTATAGGCTGTTCAAACGCATGGCCCTCGGCCCAGCGGATGATGTCATAGTAGCGGAAGCCCTCACCCAGGAGCTCTATCGTTCTCTCACGGCGGATTTCCAGGATAAGGCCCACATTGGTGCCGTTCTTCTGTGCTACCTTGGGATAACCCGTGGCGCTTGCCAAAAGATATGGATCCGGATTCAGATTAGCCGCTTCCATGTTCAGGTTCGGCATTCCCACTCTGTCGCGCAAGGGCTTGATGGACCTGTCGATATCGGCCTGGGATATATCTCCCAGTTCAGCCTTGGCTTCCGCGTAGTTCAGGTAAACCTCGGCCGCGCGGAAAAGGATGAAATCGCAGTAGGACTGCTGATAAGTGTCGTCTGCCGGTCCCATTAAATACTTGATGGGGCAATATCCGGTGGTGGTTGTACTGAGGCTCGGGGCAAGCTTGGTGCCGGTTCCCAAGCGGCAGTATCCGGGCGTACGGATGCTTTGCGCAAGACGGGGATCGCGGTCCTTCACCTCATCGACAAAACTCATGGTCTCCCAGCCGGTCTTGTCCGTGAAACGGGTTCCGTCCTTCATCAGGTAGCTGGCAACGATCTTCCGGGTTATGCTCCACTGATTCAAGGTAGTTGACAGATAGTCGGAATTGGCCGTGTGAACTACGCTGTAGTCGATATTGTAGTCCCTGCCCAGGATAACTTCCTTGTTGATTCCTTCAGAAACGTTATACTTTGTGAACAGGCCGATGTAGCTTGCGTCTGGATCCCCATTGTTGTAAATCGAGTAGCCGCTGGAGGCGATGAACTTGTCGGCGGCATCGGCAGCCAGCCCCAGATAATAGGAGTAGGGCTTGGCATCGGCCGGAAGTGTCAGGAGCGTCACGTCACCCTCGTGATATTTCCGGAAAGTGCCTTCAAACAGGCAGAAACGGGACTTGAAGGCAAGTGCCGTCCATTTTGTAATCGTATAATCCGAGTGGTTCGTGGGGAGATAGCTGATGGCGAAGTCGATATCCTCGATCATCTTGTCCATCACCAGTTCTCTGCTGTCCCTGGGCTTGTACAGATCCTCATCGTCGGAACCGAGAGTATGGTCGTACCACGGCACGTCTCCGTACTGCTGCACTTTTTCGAAATAGAAATATGCGCGGAAGAAGCGGGCCAGGGCGATATACTGGTTCTTGAGCTGCTCGTCCTTGCAGTTGTCGGCATACTCCAGGAATGTATTGATTTTGCGAAGATATGTCCATTTCCATCCGCTGTCGCCGGAATTGATGGCACGGCCTCCCTTCATCTCGAGGGAAAGAATGCGGCCGGTCACCGCGTCGCTCTGCCCGTCGCTGTAGAAGCCAGTGGGCAGCATCGGATAAAACGTATTGGTATATGCCTTTATCTCCGTTTCCGTGGAGAGGAAAGTCTCGGGGGAAAGCTTGTCCAGAGGAAACCTGTCCAGTAAACCCTCGCATGAGGCCATGCACAGGGAAACGCCCAAAATGATTATGATATTTTTTATGGCTTTCATATGCTTACTCATTAGAAGGTTATGTCAATACCGAACATGAATGTCTTCTGCCAGGGGTAGACGGGGTATTTTCCGGCCGTCTTGGCTGCGGCCTCGGGGTCGATATAGTCGCAGTGGAGTCCCGGGGAGATGTAAGCGAGGTTTTCACCGGAGAAGTACACGCGGAGGGATTCGATGCTCACCTTTTTCGTGATTTTTTCCGGCAGGGTGTAACCTACGGTAAGGTTCTTCAGACGGCAGTAGCCCAGGTTCTGAAGGTACCTGTCGTTAACCGCGGCCAGGGACCGCTGACCTTTGCTGTCGAAAGCGATGTATGCGCGGGGGCGCGGGAAGTAAGCGTCCGTATTATCTTCACTCCAGCATCTGTCAAGGAAATCCTTTTGGATCCAGGAGGAGAACGGACGGGCATAGAGGCCCCAGAAGTAACGGGCGTCGGAGCTGGGATACCAGTCCTGACGGCCAACACCCTGGAAGAATGCCGAGAAGTCTATTCCGTTCCAGTTAAAGCCTAATGTGGCGCCATACTGGTAACGGGGCTGAGAGTTGCCGATAATCTTGCGGTCGCCGGGTTTATCCACCGTATTGGCGCCGGTGCTGATGATATTGTCTCCGTCCAGGTCGACATATTTCAGGTCACCGGCACGGAGCCCTCCGTTACCATAGATAATCGTATTGATTGGAGACTGGTCTACGGGATAAGCTGCGGCCTCTTCATCGGAAGCGAAATAACCGTCTGTGACATATCCCCAGATTTCGCCGTAGCGCATCCCTACGTAGTATGTGTCCAGATCGTTGGTAGGGTTGTCGAATTTGGTGATATAGCCGACATAGTCGTTGAAAGTACCGGTAATGCTGTAGTCGAAAGGTTTTCCAAGGAGCGTGAAGCTGTTCCTATAGGAAAGCGCCAGCTCATAGCCCATCGTACGCAGATCGGCATTGTTTGTCTTGGGGGCCGATGCTCCATACACGGAAGGAAGAGCCTTGCCGGTGGTGAGCATGTTCTTCGTATCCCTGATGTAGGCCTCTCCGGTGAAGGTTATCTTGTTGTCCAGGAACGCCATATCCACGCCGAGATTCTTCTGCTGCACGGTTTCCCATGTGAGGTCGCCTGCTACGGGATTGCCAAAGGCTGCGGTTGCGGACTTGTCTCCTCCGAAAAGATATGACTGCTTGCCGGTGGATACGGAACGGATGTAATCGTAATAGCCAACCTGCTGGTTGCCAAGGCTACCGTATGAGAAACGGAGTTTCAGGTCGTTCATCCAGTTTTTCACAGGAGCGAAGAACGGTTCTTCCGAGACTCTCCATCCCAGTGATCCGGAAGGAAAGAAACCGAAGCGCTGGCCTCTGGGGAAGCGGGATGTGCCGTCATATCGGCCGCTCAGTTCCAGGAGGTATTTGCCTTTATAGTCGTAGTTGAGTCGTCCGAAGAAACCAAGCAGTGCGTATTCACTCTGTCCGCCTGCAGTTTCCATTCTTTTGTAATCATAAAGGATGGTGGCGGTTGTTCCGTCCCCTCCGACGATGGGGCCTGTGATCGACTGGGGCAGTGCACTCACCAGGCCCTGGTCGTTCAGTTCCTCCGACATGAGATTGTAGGCGGTTGCCGACAGTTTCTTGTGATAATATGATTCGTACTGGCCGCCGGCCATGACTTTCAGATTATGGGCATCGGCAAAAGTGTCCGAGTAAGTGGCATACAGGTTCAAGGTATGCATATCAATCGTCTGCATCTGCTCGGAAAGTTTGTCCTCATTGTCGCCGGTAGTAATTAACTCCGTCTTCAATCGGGTAGTAGATGCAAATGTACCGTTGACTGAGCGGTTCAGCTGAGAGTAAGTATTATAGGAATAAGTGTAATTGCCTTTGATCTCAAGCTGCTTGACAGGCTTTATGGTAACCTCCGCGGTGTTGGTAAAGTTGTTGGTCCTTCTCCGGTTTACGAAGTTCGGATTGGCCAGGTTTCCAAGGATGGTCTGACCGCCGCCGCCGTGATTGCTCTTGTAGAGGTAGGTTCCTTCAGGGGTGGTAGGAGTCAGGAAGGAAAAATATCCGGCTGTGCACTTGTAGAAAGTGTCGTCCATATCGGCAAGTCCCGGATAATTGTACGTGGACGAATAGAAGGCGGTATTGTTGCTTATGTTCAGCCAGGAGTTCGCATCGAAGGAGAATCTTGCGCGCAGATTGTATTTGTCGTACTTGTCCGGATTCTGCCTGAAGATACCCTGCTCCTGATTGTAGTTGGCCGACAGGAAGTACTTGATGGTCTTGGTGCCGCCACGGAAGGAGATATTGTGGTTCTGCGTGGGCTTCTCGTCGTTGAAGAAGTAATGCCACCAGTCAGTGTTGCCATAATACTTGTATCCGTTGTTGGCATCGTCAAGTACAACCCATGGACGGGCGGGATTCTCCGTAACATCGTCGCGCCTCAGCCACAATTCAGTCATGTCGTCTTCGTTGTACTTGATTTGCTGCGAACCATCGTAGTTCGCGGAGAATTTGTTTGTGGTTCTCACTACGTCATATCCCCTGGTTTCCCAGTCGGTGGATGTGGTGGGTGAAGACCATCCCCAGCGGCTGCTGTAGTTCACCTTTGCGTGGCCTTCATTGTCGGAGCCGGATTTGGTAGTAACCAGCACCACGCCAAATGCAGCCTTTGCACCGTAAACCGCAGCGGAAGAGGCATCCTTAAGCACGGAAATGCTTTCCACGTCGTTGGGATTAACCCTGTCCAGGGAGCCAACTACGCCATCGACCAGAACCAGAGGGGAACCGCTGTTGATGGAGTTCCAACCGCGGATATTCAGCGAAACGCTCTCTCCGGGGCGGCCGGATGCCGATGTGACGGTGAGGCCGGGAACCGTACCCTGAAGGATTCCGCCAAGGCTGGAATTGGAACGGTTGCCGATGGATTTGGACGTTACAACCGAAATGGCGCCAGTAAGGTTTTCCTTTTTCTGCACGCCGTAGCCCACTACAACCGCCTCTTCAAGCATCTGCTGGTCTTCTTCCAGGACGATGTGGATGGTGGTGCGGTTGTTAACGGGAACCTCCTGGCTTTTGTAGCCGATGGAGGAAACCACAAGGGTTGCATCTCCGGGAACCCTGAGAGAGAAGGAGCCGTCGGTCAGGGTGATAGTACCGTTGCTTGTGCCCTTCACCATCACTCCGGCCCCTATGACCGCTTCCCCCTCCGTGTCCACAACGGTTCCCTTCACCTCTCTGACCTGCCCCAGCACAAGCTGCGGGAGGCACATCAGCAGGCCAAGGAATGTCACAATAATAAGTCTCTTCATATTTTGGTTAAAGTGTTAAGTGTCAATTAACTCGTAAAAGTAGTGATTTTTCAAAAAAAAATCAAATATCCTTGCCGGCTCAGTTGAAAACAAACAACTTCCCCGCACCTGAATCCTGCCACTGGCACACACTTTTGGAGAAGTTGTGATTTCATGGACTTGATCTTCTCCAAAACAGAGCGACTGGCCAATGATCTTGGAGAAGTTCCCAAGCATAAAAACACAACCTCTCCAAAAACACACCTGTGCGCGGGCCAGTGAAACTGTTAGTAGAGGTGCCCGCCTTGCCTGCTGCGGAAGGTCCCCCGTCTCAGTGCGGAAGGTCTGTTTTTGTGGTGGGTACCTTCCGCGCGAAACGGCCTCTGGCGCACATACAATGCGGAAGGTCCCGACACTTTTTCGAGACCTTCCGCAAAAACCAAGGTGACCTTCCGCAAGCAGGGCTATTTCAGAGTAGGCATATCGCCGGTGAGGGCGGGGAAGTGCTAAATAAGGGTGTTTATTGCTTCGCATGTTCTCAATACATGGTTAATACCGTACAAGAGTTCTTTGGATGAAATTCCCATCCATGAAAACAAGTCCATGATACGGGAGTAGCAACTCTGAAGGTGAACTGTTGAAATCTCATCTGAATCTTGATTAAAGCATACTGGCTCGTGATGTGCAATTCTGTTCCTAAGCCTGTTAATGGCATCCATTTCGTTGAATACGTATAGATTGTTATACTGATTCTTTGGTGAAGATTTAGGCTTATTTGGGAAAACTTGAAGAAGAGTCCTTCCTGTTGCACGGTATTCTGTTGCAGAAAAAAGATACTTCCATACGCCAAATTCCATTGCTGAAATCATCTTAGAAGGAGAGTATCGGCCTGTACCCATAAGATCGGCATACACCTTTTTAATAATTCTGGAAGTGCCCGAAAAAACCGGATTATCAAAAAAACCTCCCGGAAGAATTGAGTCCCTCAGCCAGTGCGGGCCGAAATGCTTAGTCATATTCATGTCAATCGCGTTACGAAGCGCAACTTCGTAGCAGCTTATAACAGAGAACATTTCAAGGGACAGTTTGAGATTATACCTATACAGTGTCATCGCCTTACGTGTGTCGCCACCACAAGCATTCACGTAGCGTCGAATCCGTTTGGGCGACATGATGGCTTCAAAAACAAGAAATCTCATAAAATTTGGCGTTTCAATTGAAAAGCTATATATTTGCAGTGTTGATTCCCGGTGGCCCCTGAAGAGATTCAAGCCATCGGGTTTAGTTTTCCCCGGCGTTTAGTTCTGACCAACGCCTGCAAATATCGATATTAATCCTATAAGATATCTCGTCTCTTCGCTCTTCAGATGCGGATTTTTATGTTTTTTATGTCTTTTTCTGTTTTTTAATCATTTTTCTTAATAATACTTCCGAACTGGGCGGGACGGGAATGATGCATCGTTAACCTTTGCCATGCGGAAGGTGTCTGGTTTGTTTGCGGAAGGTCCCTCGTCTCAGTGCAGAAGGTCTGTTTTTGTTGTGGGTACCTTCCGCGCGAAACGGGCACTGGCGCACATACAATGCGGAAGGTCCCGACACTTTTTCGAGACCTTCCGCAAAAACTAAGGTGACCTTCCGCACGTGAGCGGAGGACCTTCCGCATACAGGGCTATCTCAGCGTAGGCAACTCTCCGCTGAAGTCCCAGACAGCGCTGTCCCAACCAAGGCCATCACTTGCCTTAGCAGTAGATGCAAGGGTTGAAAGGCGATTGGTTGTGCTGTGCTTACCGTGATAAGCCCACCTGCCTGCATCTACGTTGCCGGAGCCAGCAGATATGGCTGTAGCAGTGCAAGAGCTCCAGGTGAAAGGTGCGGTCTGGCTATTCCAGTACAAAGGAGATGTGGTTCCATTTATATCTGGCTGGTCAAAGTTCGCCTCAGGGACGCAGTATACCTCGAGTACCATATCAGGGTTTCGGTAGTTATTGCTGGCGTGGCCATTGGGATGTGTAACTCCGATGATCGAACCTGAACTCCAGTTAGTCTGTCCACGCGAAGAAGCGGAAACGGAGGTATTCCACGCTGCACAATCATTCAGAGTGAAGTTTGCTGCATTAGTGCGTCCAATCATACCACCGACTTCAAAAGTTCCCGATACAGCGCTCGCAGTATAGCAACGAGATATGGTAACGCTCGCCGGATTTTTCTGTATGCCTGCCATGAGACCGCCACAATATCTGGTATTCTGAATGTTAACAGCCCCTGTTGCATAACAGTCGCTGATGGTATGATGGGCATTTTCTCCATCAATATCTCCGATAAAGCCGGCTCTATAGCTGCCAGTAGAGGATACGCTGCCTGTCGCGTAGCATTTTTCAATGGAGACGTCAGTAGTCATCTGGATACGTCCGATAAACCCGCCACAGTAATTGCCTGTGGAAGAAACATTGCCGCTTGCGTGGGATTTTGAGATGGTAGCTGTTCCTGGGGTGGCAATGTAGATATAGCCTATGAAACCTCCGACCCAGCGGCCCTCTCCGTTAACATCTCCTTCTGCATAACAATTCTGAATATCGGAGGTGTTGGAAGCGGCAGGTTTAACCTGTCCGATGAATCCTCCGACATATTCGGTTTTCAGTCCATTGGCAGATACGGCACCTTTGGAGAAACATCCATCAAGGGTGGCATTATCTGTATATCCGGCAAACCCGCCTAAAACATTGCCAGTCCCTTCAATCTTGGTAACGGTACCTGTAGATGAGCATCGGGTCATAGTTGCATCCTCGATTGCTCCGGCAAAGCCTCCCGCGTTGGAGCCTCTAACGGAGAGATTTGCTGCACTGCTATTGTCCTCAAATACTGAGCCGCCATTACAGAACCCGACAAATCCACCTATAGAACTTTGACCACTTACTGTGCTGCCGGTAAGAACTTGATTATTGGTTAGAGTGGTGTTATTAGTAACATAACCAGCAAATCCGCCCGTGTAATTATTACCCTTAACGGAACCGGAGACTGTGCAATTATCCACTTTTGTTCCATTAGTTAAAACATAGCCGCAAAAACCTCCGATATACTGTCCCTGCAAATCTGACATGTCAACTACAGCATCGGAATACTCGATAGTGCCTTTTGCAAAGCCAACAAAGCCGCCGATATTAATCTGTTGTCCCAGAGTATTGGCAGATGTGACCTGAGCATAGGCCTGACTTCTGACTGAGCCATTCTTTGTAATGGTACCGTAGTTGACACCAACGAAACCACCTGCGTTAAGGACTTTACTGGAAGCCGGCTCAGGCGTATTGACAACTACCTTCTTGGTGCTAGTTCCTACTGTGCAGCCTTTAATCTGGACATTGGTCTGAGTCAGTCCGACAAAACCACCGACGCGCGCATCATCTGTACGGGTTGATTTGACAGTCGCATTTTCAACCTGGCAATTAGAAATGACGGATGCCTTGTCAGCAGTAGAGCCCACAAAACCGCCACAGTACTGGCCAGAAGTCTCTACGGTACCACCAGTGTATTTGCAGCCGCTTATAGAGACAAGTTCGTTTGCAAAGCCGATAACGCCTCCAACTACGCCAGCACCTTTAACATTGGTTCCGGAAACTGTACAACCAGTAATCGTGGCAGTTGTCTGACCTGAAGTGCCACTATTAATCTGCCCAACCAAACCGCCGACATTAGAACTTGAACTGTTTACCTTTCCGTTGCTGATAGTAACGTTTGATACCACATTGCCAGACCCCTGGATATACTCTGCCAGGATACCTCTGTCAGTTACTTCAAATTTGTCCAGTGTAAGGTCTTTAACAGAGCCGTTGTTGATGATGTAGAATAGTGATCTGTTAAAGTTGCTGATGGTTTTGCTGTTGCCATCGAAATCAAAAGGCTTGTAGGGGCTGGCCTTATTGATTAATTCACTTATGGTTACCCCGTTCATGTCAATGTCGCAAAGAAGCTTGAAATAGTGCTTCTCGCTGGCAAGAAGGCCATCCATTGCTATTAGCTGGTACGGATCCGCGATAAGATACGGGGCGGTAGCTGAGCCCTGGTCGGCGCCTCCGGCATACTTGTCGATGTTGGAGCAGTTCATCTTGATGTAGTTGAACTCACCGGCATTGAGGGTGGCGGCGCTGGCGAACTCCTGGTAGCGGGTATAGACAGTATGGTTGGCGTTCGTGGATTTGAATCTCAGGAACATTTTGGTGTCAGCCTCTATTTCCCAGCCAGAAGGGATATTGGCATATACCTCGAGGATGTTATCATTATTGACATCCGATAATGTGCCTGTAATATTGATGAGAAGTGTCGATTTTGTCAAGAAATCGTCAGAGCTTTTCTCAATTATCACCTGATTGATGGTCTCAGTTACTCCGGCAGGGAGTTTAACAATAAAGCCGATAATACTTGAGGTCTCGGTGAGGGTGAAGTTCTTGAGGTCTGTGACATGCGTTGCGCCAGCCACATACTTAAGATGGGCGGTAGAGCCGTCGCCTGCCTGCTCCTGAGCAACGCCTTCACTGGGTGTTCCGGCGGGAACTACCTCTACGCTGTAAGAGGCGGCATCGGCGATTGTTCCTTCGAAAACGCCGGTGTCGGTGCCTTCACCGCTGACGAGGTCGAAGAGGTCGGTGTTGGTGGGGTCATTTTCGTCGGTAACGCGAAGCTGGTCGCCAGTCTGCCAGGTGTGCGACATGCCGGTGGGCTTGTGGCCGGAGTCAAACGCAGGGTCGAAGCTGACTTTGGTGTCCAGCAGGGTTGCTGTGATGGTGATGGTCTTGGCGGCAGGCTTTACAACCTGTTCCTGGGTGTTCTCTCCGGGATTCTCGTTTTCTGTGTCGATTTCTTTGGAACATGCCAAGGAAAGGGCTGCGATAGCAGCTGCGGCGAGGGCAAAATTGAAAATCTTTTTCATAGCTTCTGTCCTCCCCTTAAAAATCTTCGTCAAACAATTCGTTCGTACCCATGGTGTCAAGGGCAGGGCCATTTGTGGTGGCCGTGAAATTGTGCTCCTGCTCAATCAGAACCGAGAACGTTACGGGAGCCTCGTACGTTCCGGGTGTTGTGATGCTGGATTTCATCATTTTTGATTATTATTAGTTTTACTAGTTTCGTGGTGTTTCGTTCCGCGCGCTCACGCGTGAAATCCTACAAATATATGTTTTTTGCAGGAAAAATGCAAAATGTGCCTAGCGGGTGTGGTACTCGCACAGGCCGTCGATGGGGGCGGGGAGGAAGCGGGAGATGCGGACGCCGGAGTCGGCGCAGAGGGGGGCGATGATTTCACGGCAGGCCCAGCCGAAGCCGCCCACGATGCCAACCGGATAATCCGGGGTGTCATAGCGGATGAGGGACCGGTCGATGAAAGCTTGGAAGTTTCTGTCTACCAGGAACTTGATATATGGTCTATCGTACCTCTTCAAGATGAATGGCGCAAGGCTGCCAAGGTATGCGGAAGGGGAGGGGCTACGGTATACGCCCTGAACAATTGCGGCGTATGAGGCATCGAACTCGCGGGCGAATTCGGAGGCAATCTCGGATGGGACCAGCCCCTTGATGAAATCGGCCAGAAACAACTTTCCCAGAGCTGCGGCACTGCCGTCATCGCCAATGATGTAGCCTCCGGAATACACTTTCTGGCTAACAGAAGTTCCGTCGTAGAAACAGGTATTGGAACCTGTGCCGATGATGGCGGCAATCCCGGGCATGTGTCCGCATACGGCCCTGGCTGCGCCCATCAGGTCGTTCTGGATGTCCACATCGGCAAAATGCTCCTTCAGGAAGGAAGTGAGGGAGGCCGATATTTCCGGAGTAACCACGCCGGCTGTGTAGAGGTAGAAGCCATCGGCCCCGGAGAGGCCTTCGGAAGTGATGGCCTCCGCGAGAGTAGCCTTGATGTCCTCCAGGCGCATCGTGGAGACGTTGGTGCCGCCGCGGGTGAAGCGTTTGAGTTCCCGGCCGTCGGGGGAGAGTACGCGCCAATCGCTCTTAGTGGCGCCGCTTTCTACTATTACTATCATTGGGAGGCTTATAAGATATGACTCTTAATCTCTGCAATCAAGAGTTCGGCCTCATCCATGAGTGGTTTCATTTCTTCTTCGGTTGTGGCGTATACTAAATTGTAGTCACATTTTTCCCGAAGGTCCTGGAGTTTGGCATAAAGCTTACCCCACTTCTTGTCGAATATGCCAGTAGATACATATCGTTGTCCGAATACTACTACGGCACCCTTGTGGGTTCTTGCTTCTATCTTATCATGGATAAACAATGCCAGTACTGCATGGTAGACAGAATAATAAATCCTGTTGGCAACCAAATCCCACATCTGGCTTTCGGCAACCGACTTGGCCTGCCCCAGAAATCTGTCGGCTTTTTCGAGTTCCATTTGGACTATGTATGTCCTTTCTTCGTTGGTTAAACTCATGTCAGTTCAATTGCGTCTTGTTCAACACTCTTTCTAAAAAGGAGGGAGGCCGGGTGGCTCCACTCTTCGCGCCCGTATACAACAGGAATGACCGCAGCGCCATTCTCCCAGCCGATTTCTGTGAGAGGATATGATAGATTGTCAAAATCCTTCATCTCAGCCCTGGGTTTATTAACAAGAATAAGTAAATCCCAGTCTGAATCGCGATGATAATCACCTCTTGCCCGTGACCCGTAAAGAAAAACACGGACACCGGGGGGCATCACCTCTCGGACCTTTGCTTTCAGCAAACTCAGAATATGTTCTTCTTTACGACTCATCCTCTGCAAATATAGTCATTTTCGTGTTGAACACAAAAAAACTTCCCCGCCCGGGAGGGGCAGAATAAAGGGAGAGCTGTCGCTCTCCCCGGGCCGCAGGTCGAATCAGGGTTGCCTTAACGGGAATGTCCGTTCTTTGCTACTTGGCGTCCCTCAACGCGTCGGTAGTGAGAACGAACCTTCACGATCTTGCCATTGTGATGGCGATTGTGCGCCTTTACCTTGACAAGCTTAGGAGTCCCATACTCTAAGTACAGGCTCACGCTCAAGCGAATGTCCTTCACTGTTTGCATAATAAAAGATTTTGAGTCCGCTGAAGGATTTCGGGAGGGGCAGAAGTACCCCTGCGGCTTTATTTCTATAGGAAAAGGTATTCCAGTGAGGGCTGAAATACCTTTAGATGAATGGACTCAAACCGCCGAAGCGGGAAATCTTTCATTATGCTGCTACAAAGATACGCTTTTATTTCTTTCAAACAAATCTATTTCAAAAAAACTTCCCCGCCCGGGAGGGGTGGGGAAGTGGTGTGAGAATGAGATTTCTCCACGCGGCCCAAAGGGCCTTGGTCGAAATGACAATTACTTCAGAGTAGGCAGGTCGTCGGTGAAGTCCCAGACGGTGCTGTCCCAGCCAAGAGTGGTGGAAGCGAGCTGAGAGAGTGTCTTACCTGCTTCTACCTTGCCGTGGTAAGGATACTGAGGATAGTGAGCCTGTCCTTTACCTGTACCGGTATCGGACATCTCTGCACCATCGCTAACAGTTAGAGGGCGTGTAGAGATGACGTTAGGATGGTTAAAGCCAGCAGCTGGCACCCAATATGCAGTCAAAGACATTGCGGGGTTACGGTAGTTGTCTGTAAGTGTGCATTTCGGGAAGGTTACACCTACGACAGCACCGGAACTCCAGTTTTCTGCACCGTAGTTCTTGGGGGTAATGGACCCATTCCAGGCAGCACTGTTACTCATAGTAAAGTCCGCGGTACTCGCAACACCTATCATACCGCCTGCGGCAAAGCCGCCAGTCGCAGAAATATTGCCGCTTGCATAACAATTCTGAATTAAAACGCTTCCCTTCTCTTGAAGGCCAAGGAATCCTCCGCAATATGAATTTGCAGTAACATTGCCAGTACAATAGCAGTTGGATATACTCGCGGTACCAGAATCGAGAGTAATCAAGCCCACCAGACCGCCGACATTGCGTTGAATACCACTGACATTGCCGGTTGCATAGCTCTTTTCAATAGTTCCATCAACCATTTTGCCCACGAGGCCACCGATGTCACGGCCATTTGTGGTTTGGTTGATACTCACCGATGAAGAGCAGTGTGAAATGATGCCGTACTGTAACCAACCAGCCAGGCCGCCAAGACCGATGTCGGTATTAGAGGTCGTATTGGTTGAGGTGATTGATCCTCCGGCTGAAGTGCAGTCCGTGGCACTACCATAGAGAATACCCAAAAGTCCGCCAAGGTTTATGGTTCCCGTTACAATTGCATTCGTGGAAGAACAATTATTGACTGCTGTCAGTTTTTCAGTTTGTCCTGCAAGGCCACCGACTCGGTCAGCGGAAGAAGTAACGGTAATATTTGAGACGTGGCAGTCTGTAAAGGTAGAAGCGTAATTTCTGGCATTGCCAATCAAACCGCCACAAAACTGAGCGGTTGAGGTAACAGTACCTCCGGAAACAGCACATCTGGAGACCTTTACTAATGCATCTGCTTGACCAATCATCCCGCCAACATTACCTGCACCTTTTACTTTGGTATCAGAAATAGTACAGTCCGTGATAGTCACAGAGGTAACTCCGTCACTGCCGTTGTTGATTCTTCCAATCAATCCACCAGAAAAACTGCCTCCCTCTAAAGTTCCGTTTGTTATATCCACGTTGGTGATAACATGCCCTGTTCCCTGGCAATACTCAGCAAAGATTCCTCTCTTGCTAACCGAACAATTATCCAGGGTAAGGTCCTTGATAGAGCCTTTAAACACATAGAACAAGCTGGTGCCAAGTTTACTGATGGTTTTATTGTTTCCGTCAAAGTCCACATTAATCGTATAGCCAGAAATGCCAGTGTTGATGGGAGCATGAGTAATACCTGTCATGTCGATATTATCAATCAGCTTGAAGTATGTCGTAGCAGAGGTGCTCGCATAAGAATTAATCGCGGCGAGCTGATATCCATCCGCAATGAGGTACGGAGCGGTGGCGGAGCCATTGTCGGAGCCGCCGGCATACTTGTCGGTATTGACGCAGTTCAGCTTGAGGGTGCGGTATTCGCCTACGCCGGATGCCTGGGTCCCGAAAGCAACGTCGCTTGCAAGATTGTAGTAGCGTGTGTAAACCGTGTGCGCTGCTGTTGAAGGGGCATTGAAGCGGATGAAGTATTCACCTTTGTCGATGGTTAAACCGGCCTGCATATTTGCATAGAGCTTCAACACTTGACCGCTTACCGCGGGGTTGGTGAGATTAATTTTCAGGACCGTTGAGTTGGTGCTGATTTTCACAATCTCGACAGACTCGATTTCGGTTGCAGAGGCAGGGAGTTGAGCAATGATGCCAAGGACTCCGGAGGACTCAGTCAGAGCGATTGCAGCGGTGAGGTCGGTAACGCCAGTTGCAGATGCAACGAAACGCAGGTGATCGGTATCGTCGTTTTTGGCCTGAGTCTGAACGCTGTAATTGGTGACAGGAGATTTGCCATCGAAAACTTCAACATTGTAGGTCGATGAAGTGAAATCCAGCGTGCCATGGAAAACAGCAGTTGCTGTGGTGGAACCGGATTCAAGATCAAGGTCGACATACTGGGAGGTGTTCGACGGATTGATGACGCGAAGCTTATCATCAGCTTCCCAGGTGCGTTTCATCGCAGTGGGTTTGCTGGCTGCGTCAAATGTGGCTTCAAATGCAACCTTGGTGTCGACATCAGGGAGTGTGGCAGTAACGGTCACGGGAATGCTTACAACCTCGGTTTCAGGTTCAACAACGGGATTGTCGATTTCCTTCTCGATCTTGGAGCAGGAAAGAACTACAGAAAGTCCTGCAAAGAGGACGAAAGCAAAAATCAAATACTTTTTCATACTTCTTTCCTCCTATTAAAAATCTTCGTCTTCAATTTCCTCGAGATACATGTCCTGAATCTCGTTGTTTGTTGTAGTAATGGAGTCCAGGAAACGTGTCTCCATCTGAATCTGTGTCACAGACGTATCGGGAGCCTCGTACGCCTGCCGTGTTGTCAGATAAGTTTTTACCATAATGTTATTATTATTCAGTTATACTATCGATTATGGGTTTGATAACGCCCTCCATGGCGGTGTAGGCGTCCGGGTTGGGATGAAGGTCGTCATAGAGCCAGAAGCGCTGCTGCATGGACAGGCCGTCGGCATCGACCAGGACGGGGAAGTAGTCGCAGTAGATGAAACCCTTGCTGTCGGCATACTCCTTAATCATCCGGTTGAGTTCGATGATGTGGGCGCCCTTGGTCTTGGGGTTCGACAGAGCCGAATACTCGCGGTTGCAGGGAGTGACAGAGCAGAGGACGACCTTCATGTTCAGAGCATCGGCCTGTTCGGCCATGTTCTTGATGTTCAGAAGGATATTGGCCTTGGTCACGCCCTGGGCGAGGTCGTTGGTGCCGCCCATTATCACAACGCACTGAGGGTCGCGCTTGAGAACGTCGTTCTGATAGCGCACCACCATCTGGCTGGTGTTGTTGGCGCTGATGCCCATGTCCACATAGTCGTTGGAGGAGAAGAACTGGCTGTGCCAGGTAACCCTTACCTTGGTGTCCCTTATCTCCATCCAGGAGGGGAGGGGATTCATGGGAATGACGATCGTGCTCTTGTCGATGTCGCGATAAGTCAGCCCCCACTGCCAGGTGATGCTGTCGCCGATGAACACCGCCTTGGGACCCATGTGGGCCGTGGAGAAAGAAACCAGCTGCGTGGGAGAGGCTTCATTCATGGAAATCCGGAATGCCGCCAGGCG
>JAEEGI010003734.1_pt1 | contig 36183 bp, 28 predicted proteins | sample 8958751 | NCBI WGS metagenome assembly JAEEGI01 (sample SAMN16246545, study PRJNA631951) | gut metagenome | biome: gut microbiome; feature: rumen; material: KS-attached | host: Bos | place: Iran: Karaj | collected 2018-10 | reverse complement strand
CAACCATAGCGGCATGAGCCGCAAGAATCGGGAACGCCTCATCAATGGGTTTTTCTTGGCATTGGGCAACAATCAGCAATAGAAAAAGGGCGGATCCGCTCCGCCCAGTCTTTTGCGTCTTGCGCCGTAGCCCTATTCCTGGCATGGTTGCTCCCCAGCAGAGCCATGTTACGCTTCAGACTGCATTGCAAAGATAATAGCTATTTTTAGCAATGCTATTCTTGTTTTGAAAAATCATCCTGCAAAATGAACCTTAGAACCACTATGTGTGATTTTCATCCTGCAAAATGGACCTTATGCCTAAAAAAAAGGGCAAGTGAGCTACAGCGCGCCGCTACAACCTCGTTACCCTTGCTTCGGTCAAGACCTGGGGGATTGGGAGGGAGCTGGCCGTGTAGGACTTACCCGGCTGCAAAGGTACTGCTTTTTCTTGAACTGACAACTTTTTTACACAAAATAATTTTGTACCAACCGTTAACTGTCTGGGACATTGTTGTTTAATTGTTTGACCTTGATTACTTGGTGCGCTTGCCGTACACGCGGGATAGTATTTCAGGGGTCCTTTCACCGAATAGCGGTCCGTTGCTCAACAGGTGGGTCGATAGGCCGCCGTAGGTGAGGTTGACTTCGATGAGAATAGGCTCACCATCGGCGCCGATGGCAAAATCCCAAGAGATGAGTCGGGTTGCAGTGGCCATGCGGCTGGCAACTTGTGTGATAATTTCACGGCATCGATCATAGCCCACTACCTTGAATCCTTTGAATACCAAGCCTTGTGGGTGCTGTGTGCAGATGCGTCCGTCGGTGTAGTGGCCATGTTCTTTTAATGTGCCGTCCTCATTGATACCGCAGAATACTCCGCCGCTGCTTCCGTTATCCACGCGTGACCCTCCGGCACCCATTCTCAACAGAGATGATAATATGGTGGTTATGCCATCAAGGAAGAGGGACATCATGCGGATGGTATTGACACTGTTGGCATGGATGCTGCTCAGTGTCTCGTGCTGCCTGACTGCCTCTTGAATGATGATACTGTCCATTTTGTTAAGCCACTCGACAAATTTGTCGATGGGGGTAATCGTGAGATCAAAGAATTTGACACCGTGACCACCACTAGCTATCAAAGTCTCCTTGGCAAACACCTTGCCTGCCAACTGACATCGTTCCGTTGCCTGCTCCAGCGAGATTGCATGGTAATTCTCATCAAAATACTCGCCGTTCATCTTCCTGCAGATGGTCAACGGCATCTTGATATCGGGGAAATAGATGTCATAGAGGTTCTTGTCGTCAAGACACTCGCTGCGGCGCACGTCGGTAAAGAACGTGTCAATTTCAGCATAGTAGATGGTGTCGGGAATATAGTACTTCAATAATTCCTTGTTCTCGCATACGGTATTGTAAAATGCAAACCAGTCCATCTCCTTGCGCACATTGCGGTATTGATCCCAGAACGAGAGGATGTCCCGCTTTTGCTCGGCCGTCAAGGGCGTTGAACGTTTCCTGAAGGCCCTCAGTTCCCGGTTTGCATTCCTTCGCCTCATCAATCTGATGTAATCATGAGTGTAGAGCTTGAGGAGCCTGTCGCGGAAAGCAATGCGTATTGCATCTATGCGTCTCATAAAGTGGTCGGTTATTTGGTCTATATTGTCTGCAAAGGTAATACAATTCTGAATAAAGCAATGAATTGCCAGTACTTTTTAGGCATTGGGCGCGTGGTGGTCGAGGCGGTTGCCGTAGAGGTAGTGTTTGGTCTCGCGGGCAATGACGTTGCTCAAGAGCAGCAGGGCAATCAGGTTGGGGATGGCCATGAGGGCGTTCATGCAGTCGGCGGCGTTCCACACGATGTCAAGGCTGATAATGCTGCCCACGAACACCATGGCAACGAACAGGACGCGGTAGGCCAGCATCCAGCGCTTGCCCTTGAGGTACTCGACAGCGCGCTCACCATAGTAGCACCATCCCAGGATGGTAGTGAAGGCAAACGTCAACAGGCCAAAACTCAGCAGCGGTGTGCCCACGTAGGGGATCTTGGAGAAGGCAGCCTTGGTGAGTGCGGCGCCGTCGGTGACGCTGATATCGGGATGGGCGAGGATGGAGCTGACAATGACCAGTCCAGTGAAGGCGCAGATGACCACCGTGTCCCAGAACGTGCCTGTCGAGGAAACAAGCGCCTGACGAACGGGGTTGCGCGTCTGTGCTGCGGCAGCCACGATGGGCGCAGAGCCCAAACCGGATTCGTTGCTGAACAGTCCGCGGGCGATACCCATGCGGGCTGCTACGATGACGGTGGTGCCCACAAAGCCTCCAAGTCCCGCCTGGGGCGTGAAGGCTGACTCACAGATGAGCTTAATGGCGGGCCAGACGTACTGCCCGTTGGCAAACAGGATATAGATGCACCCCAGCACGTAGAAGAAGGCCATGAAGGGCACCAACGCGCTGCAAACGCGCGCGATGCTCTTGATACCGCCCAGCAGCACGAGCGCTGTCAGCAGACACACGGCTCCTCCTGTGAGCCAGGTGGGGATGCAGTAGGACTCATAGGCTATCGTGGAGATGGCGTTGGCCTGCACCGTGTTGCCGATGCCGAATGACGCCAGTGCCGTAAACAGGGCAAACAGCACAGCCAGCCATTTCCAGCCCAGGCCGCGCTCCAGGGCGTACATGGGACCGCCCAGCATGCGGCCATCCTCGGTCTTGATGCGGTACTTGATGGCAAGCAGTCCCTCGCCATATTTTGTAGCCATGCCGAACACGCCCGATAGCCAGCACCACAGCACGGCACCGGGTCCGCCCAGGGCGACAGCGGTGGCCACGCCAACGATGTTACCCGTGCCGATGGTGGCCGCCAGCGCCGTGGCCAGCGCGCCAAACTGTGACACATCACCAGTTGAGCCTTTATCTTTGCTGATTGACAACTTGATAGCAGTCAATAACTTGCGCTGCGGAACACCCAGCCTGAAGGTGAGGAAAATATGCGTTCCTAGCAGCAATATGATCATGGGCCACCCCCACAGGTAGCCGCTCAACGTTTCAAAAAAGGTATTTAAGGCTTCCATCAAAAATCGATTGTTCTAAGGTTGAAAGTGCAAATATACGAATTTAGTTTTATGTCACCGCCTTTCCTTCCAAGTTTTTCAGTTTCCCATGACTATTTCCTTCTACTTTTAACACAAATCATGGCTAACAGACGGCAAGCCACCGTCTATTAGCCATGCTCTATGATTTGTTGTCCAAAAACTTACATTTCGACAATCTTGCCGAAGAAATCACCCCATCCAGCCTCCTTGTAAGCAGCTACCGCACCTGCGGGAACATGAAGCGTGCGTCCAGCGTAATTCTCGTTTTCAAGAGCAAAGACGTTGAAGCCGATCTCTGCCTGTGACGGGTCGGTGATGTGGCAGTATACATCGGTCAGGTTGGGACAGTTCTGGAAGGCCCACATTTTAATAGTGGTGACTCCGGCAGGGATGTCGATCCTGGCGAAAACGCAGCCTTCAAAAGCAGCCGTGCCGATCTCGGTGAGCCCGGCGGGGAGTTCTATTGCCGACAAAGCTGTGCAATTCTCAAACGAGTGGTCACGGATTTCTGTAACCGATTCAGGGATGGTGACACCGGTCAGTTCAGTACAGTTGCTGAAGGCATAAGCGTTGATTTTGGTGACGGGGTAGGTCGTGTCGCCAACGGTAACCGATGCCGGTATCGTCACGTTTCCACTGTAATGGGCTCCGTCTTCGCCCTGGTCACTGACCATGGCAAAATCATCCCACAAGTCTGTAATGTAGTACACACCGCCAACTTCAAAGTCATAGGCTGCAGCTGCCAGGGGCAGGCAAAATGCCAGTAGCAATAAGGATTTCTTGATCAGATGTTTCATTGTCAATTCATTTTTTTGTTAGAATGTTATTATTGCGACGGCAAAACTAATGTTTTTTATCAAATTATGCAACTATTTAGAAATAATTCGCTAAATTTGCAACATCGTTCAGTATTCAACTATTACAAACATGATAAATCTCCATTCTATATAGGCTTCTTGCTTTGATAGCGGCGTTGTCTTGCATCTTCGGTGCTGTAAAGCATGAAATTTGACAGTATTTATTATTCAATCATAAACTATTAAGCGTATGAAGAAATTAGCATTACTCTTTTTGAGTGTTGCCGTTGCATTAAGCGCATCGGCAGTTGTGAAATCGCACGGTAACGCATACCGTCCGATGGATAAGGCGCAGCAAGGTGCCCAAATGAAGGCTCCTTCTCGTGTAGACATCATCACCGAGCAGCCCGAGGGCACGGTGGTGAACTACATGCGCAGTGGCGAGTATATGACGGTTAGCCTCTTCGGCTATGAGGCCGCAGCACAGTCTGGTCGCGTCAAGATTGTTTATGCCGATGACGGCAAGACCGTTTACATTCAGGATATCCTGTGCTATGCCGAGGGACAAGGCGTGTGGGTCGTTGGTGAATTGAGTGACGACGGTATGACGATTTCGGTTCCTCTGGGTCAGTATGTTGCCTATAATGAGGAATTTGATTATGGCGTGATTCTGGACTGGGGCTCGACAGACGTTATCGACTTGGGTGACGACTTCTACTGGGTCGATTTCTATTATGAAGAGGGCAGGGAAGTGGTGACCTATGCTATCGACCCTGAGCGCAATACCATCACGATGCTTGACAGTGAGGGTGATATGAATGCTCCTTTCCCCTACAACTGTGTGGCTACGGGCTTGGTAGGCATCTGGAGTGACGATGGTTCGGTGGCTACTATCGAGTGGAACTCGACCTGGACTGCCATGGGCGAGACCGTTCCCGCTGTTCCTGCCAATCCCGAGGCTGTAGACTTCTTTGACTGTGGCAGCGAGGATGGTTACACTCGCTTTGACTTCAACATCAATCTGGTGGACGTTGACGGTAATCCGTTGAATCCCGACTGCTTGACCTACAGCATCTTCACCGACGAGGACCAGCTGTTCACCTTTGACAGCGAGACCTACGGCCCGCAGAATGGCTTTGACGAAGACATGACCGAGATTCCTTATGGTTACAGTGGTGAAGACTTCTACCTGCGCCGCGTTTACTTCTACCGCACCAACACGGGTGACAATCCCATGTTCACCTGGCGCATCGGTATCCAGTTGAACTATACCGTTGACGGCATTACCAACAAGTCTGACATCGTTTATCTTGAGGTGTATGACAAACCCAGCGCTGTCAACGAGCTCAATGCCGGCAAGACCGTATCCAGCGTGAAGTACTTCAACCTGGCAGGCCAGGAGATGGCTCAGCCTAGCGGTCTGACCATCCAGCTGACGACCTACAGCGACGGCACCACTAGCGCCACCAAGGTCATTAAGTAATCCTTGCAACTGCAGGGTAAAACGGGGCGCAGCCACACGATGGCCGCGCCCTTTATCATCGCTGGTAGCATAATCGGTGACTGGTGCAGGACAAGTACCAGCGCCTCATGAACAATAAAAACGTGATTAAGTGAGCGTAATGCCATGCATGCATGAGCATTGCCGAGCGAGAACGATTTATCAAAATCACCGAAAATTTGTGAAAGCCGAAGACCATAAAGCTTGCTTTAATGGTTAAGGCGCATCCAAATTTATCTAAAAGTAAGAGAAAATGAGTATTTCGCAATATTTTTTTCTACCTTTGCAATGTACAATGACACATAAACGAGATATCACTTAATTTGTATTCACAATTTAATGAATCACAACATGAAAACAATTAAACTGATTTTTTTATTACTGTCTTTTGTTGCAGGGCTGGCATCTCTTTCATCATGTAAAGATGACGAACCCGATAATCCTGATACTCACGAGTGGGTTGACCTGGGCCTGCCCAGCGGCACGCTGTGGGCGACGTGCAACATCGGTGCGAACGCTCCTGAGGACTACGGCGACTACTTCGCCTGGGGCGAGACCAAGCCCAAAGACAACTATGACTTGAACAATTACAAGTGGTATAACCACGACGATAACTATTATACGAAATACAATCAGTCTTACTCGAAGGGATATTACGATGACTCGGGTAATTACGTTCCAGTAGTAACAAAAGATGGCAAGACGGAGTTGGACCCTGAGGATGATGCCGCTTATGTTAATTGGGGACCGTCGTGGCGCATGCCGACCCATGAGCAGCAGCAGGAGTTGGTTGAACAGTGCACCTGGACATGGACGACCCGTAACGGCGTGTCTGGCATGCAAGGAACCGGGCCGAATGGGAAAACCATCTTTTTCCCCGCTGCAGGCTGGCGCAGGGAAGAGTCGCTCGACTTAGCAGACGTGTACTGCTGCTGTTGGTCACGTACGCTCTACCCGCTCGTCTCCGAATACGCTTACAACTTGAACTTCTTTTTGGGGGACAACTTTTTGGGGGGCTACTGCTTGAACTACAACTACGCCCGCGACATCGGTTTCTCCGTCCGTGCTGTGCGAGTTCCGCAGAATTAGTGCACAATGTCTTTTTAAGGTCTAAGCGGTTGATTTTCCTTTGTGGTTAATCAACCGCTTTACTTTAAGATAATGACAATAGATGTATCCGAGAGGTGTATCTTAACTGATACAGGCGCTAACTCCAATGAAAAAATCCCGCCTGGCCCAATCGCGGGTGAGGCGGGATTACAGTGATTGATAGGAAAATAATGCTAAATATTAATCAATGATGGTAATGTATCTTGAAGTCATTTAGATTATTCGTGATGATCCGTGACAGTCGCCATTAGAAGGTGAACTGTACGCGGGCCTGAGCCACGTGGAAGTTGCGGTCATAGGGAAGGAAGTCCTTCTGCAGGCGGTGGTAGGTGTAGTCCACCATGCACAGCACGTAGCGGTTGAAGCTGTAGTTCAGACCGATGGTGTAGCTGTTGGCCTTACCGCCACCAACGCTCGACGAAGCATAGGGCCAGTCTTCCATGTAGCCGTTGGGATAGTACTGGTTACGGCCAATGGCGAAGTATTCGCCCTCGTTGACGTCGTTGAGGCTGGTGTAGTTGTAGCGGGCTACAATCTCCAAAGCCTTGCCGTCAAGGCCGCCCAGCAGACCTTCCTGCATGTTGTAGTGGTAGGGGTTGCCAAAGAGCATGAAACCTGCCTCTACATAACCGCCGTGGAAGTTGTCGTTGCGCAGGGGGTTGGCAGCCAACCACCAGTCGTAGGAACCCCACGTGTCGATGTTGTTGTTACTGGCCTCCCACAGGGTGTTGCTGTCGCGCTTCTTGGTGGTGTGCTTGTACATGTACTCACCACGCACGAACAGGCGGTCGTTGTGATACAGAACCTCGGCGCCGGCATCAAACACGTTGTTGATCCAGGGCAGATCGCAGCTAACGAACTGGTCGTCATCGTCAACATAGGTCTCAAGAGCCTGACCCAAGTGGAGGGTTTTCTTCAAGACGTTGTTGGTCACTTCGCCGCCACCCATGTGGGCAAAGCGTACGTTGGCACCCACGTGCAGGGTCTGGGTCTCATCGGCGATGGGACGGAACAGGTAACGTCCTGCCACGGTCATGCCATTGAAACCGGCATCAATCTTGTTGTAGGCGTTCTCGGTGAACACACCCTGATAGGCCATGAAACGGTCGCTGTTGAACTTGTAGCTGATACCCAGCTCACGACCTTCGCCCAGTGCATTGCTGGAACCGGGACGGCTGATGAAGTGGTAGCTACCCAGCGAGGTGTTGCGGGCCATGGAGCCGGCGGGGTCATTGTAGTAACCCACCTTGATGGCATGGGTGTTGTCGTTGTTGTCGAGGTGGCTATACTGCAAGAAGATGTTCTTCTGGGCAAACTTGCCGCCGCCAAAGCCGAAGTCGGCATAGAAATACCAGTTCTTATAGGTCATCGAGGTGCGGATGCGTGCATCGGTAATCGAGGCGCCGCTCTGCAGGGGCGTGAAGTCGCTGTTGTAGTAGGCAGCGTCGGCCATCATGCGGGCACCCACGGTGAATTTCACTTCCTTTTCAGCGTTCTCGAGCTCCAGGGTGGGGTCGGTGTCGAAGTCCTGTGCTGTTGCGGTCAGGGCGAAGACAGCCAAAAGAGGCATCAAAATATATTTTTTCATATTAAATGAGTTGATTTAATGTTGTTAATGTTCATTACACCTGTAACGGATTAGTAACCCAGACGGTCGAGGGTAGCCTTAGCATCGGGAACGGTGCTGGGAGCCTGCGAGTTGTCGTAGGTCTGACCGGGATGGAAGGGATCGGGCAGTGCGCTGTTGCAACGGAAACCGTTCTCAATCATGTACTGCAATGAGATCTCGCTGCGGTTGGTGAAGTAACCGTCCAGATAAACGGGCACGCTCTTGGAACCCTGGAAGTTGGTGAAGGGCGTTGCGGGGATGGTCAGGCGCAGCAGGTCGTCAAACATTGTGGTGTTGCCCTGTCCGTAGTAGTCCACATAGTAACCCATGTACTTGGCCATCTGTGCATAGCTGTCGAAGCTGTAGGGATGGTTGAGCATCTGGCTCTTGCGGATCATGTAGGCCTGCCAGGGCTGGTTCATCTCAGGATAGTTGTTGGGAGCGCCACTGATGGCCGGGCCCATGATGTGGGCACCGTACTCCTGTCCGTAGCGGATGAAGTCGGCATAGCCGGTGGGGGTGTCGAAAGCGATGTCGGTAGCATAGGGGGGCTCGCTGATCCACAGCAGGAAGCACATGGGAACCTGGCCCTTGAACACGTCATAGGCGCGGTGCAGAGCATCGAACGAGAAGGTCTGGAGGATCACCTTACCGTTGGTGTTACCCACGTTGACCTTGCCGTTGATGTAGAAGCGCTTCTCGCCCTCAGGCTTGGTGATGATGTTCCAGCCGCACTCGGCCAGGACGTTGTAAACGCGAACCTCCATGTCCTTGGGGTTCAGCCAGCTCTCTTTGAACTCGATGTAGATACCGGGACGGTTGCCGGTGTCCTGGTCGTCAGCGACGTAGGCGTTGGCGAAGTCATACTCCACGAAGTCCATGTACTTGGCAGCGTAGCCGTAGGTCACGCTGGGATCGTCGCACTTGGCGGTCACCTTCTCGCTGTTGTAGATCTGCTCCAGGGTCATGTTGGCATATTTGTCCTTGATGCGGTAGGGAAGGATGCGCTCGCCATCAGCATTGCGGCGCAGCTTCTTACCCTCGGCAAAGGCGATCTGGTCCTGGATGGCCGAAACGTACTGACCGTCGCTGTAAACGATCTGACCGTTGCGGTAGAAACCGTTGTGGCTGGCGGCGAATGCGGGACGTGCCTCCTCGAGGCTGCTGTTGTTGAACCAGCTGCCGGCGTCGAGCATGAGGAGCTCAGCGTAGTAGTAGGACATGGTGTAGAACGTACGGAAGTCGTTCACGTCACGCTGGTACTGGGCCTCGATGTCAGCCTCGCTGAAGTGCTGGCTGCCGTCAGCATTGCGGAAACTGCGGTAGAAGTCCTTACGGGTTGTGGGAACATAGTCGCTGAACACGTACTGGATGTTGGTGGTACGCTTCAGATTCTCGTCGTGGTTAGCGAGCACGATACCGTCCTTGGTGGCCTGCATATCGCTCTCCAGATAGTCGGCGCCCATCTCACGGGCCCAGCGCCACGATGCCTCGGTCTCCTCGGGGGTCCAGAAAATGGAACCACGGTGAGCAGCAACGGCATACAGGGGCACATAATCACGCACCTTTGCCAAATTCTCGGGCAGGACAGAAACCTCGATCCTGCGGGCATCGGTGTTCTCATTGGTGAACTGCTGTTCATCCTCACATGAGGTGAAGGTTGCAAGCACGACGGTGCTCAACAAGCCTACTCGAACAAGATGTTTAAACATAAGCTAAATAATTTGTTATAAATGAATAATTAGATATGGATGATTATTTCTCTTCGATTTTTTCGCCCTTGCGGTCGGCAACGAGGTACTGTTCCTCCTTGTAGGTCAGGGCCATGAAGAAGATGGCGCCCACGCAACCCACAATCAGCAGGATAAACGGCATGTCCCAGCCACCGGTGCTCTCGGCAACATAGCCGAGCACGCTGTTGGCCAGAATGGCAGTACCCAGCACGTAGCCCATGAAACCGGTCAAGCCGGCAGCGGTGCCTGCTGCATTCTTTGGTGCCAGGTCAAGAGCCTGCACGCCGATGAGCATCACGGGACCGTAGATGAGGAAGCCGATGGCAATCAGGCAACCGAGAACAATGCTCAGGTTGGTCATGTTCTGCCAGTAGATGACGATGGCGACAATGATGAGCGCCATAAAGATCATCGTGGGCAATGCACGACGGCCGTTGAAGACCTTGTCGCTCAGCCAGCCGCAGAAGATGGTGCCCGGGATGGCAGCGATTTCATAGGCAAAGTAAGCCCAACCGGCGTTCTTGATGTCCACGCCCTGTTCGCTCAGGATGGTGGGAGCCCAGTCCAGACAGCCGTAGCGCACCATATAAATAAAGGAGTTGGCCAGTGCGATGTACCACAAGAACTTGTTGGAGAGGACGGTCTTGAAGATTTCCTTCACGCTCAGCGACTGCTCGCTCTTCTTCTCGTCATAGTTCTTGGAGGCACTGCCGCTCCACTTCTCAATCGAGGGAAGACCACAGGATTGGGGGGTGTCACGGATGAGGATATAGGCGATGATGGCAATCAGGATGGCCACAGCGGCGGGGAAGGCGTAGGTACCGATCAGGAAGTACATCTTCTCATCGGTGCCGTAGAACCATGAGCCGAACCACATGGCACCATAGGCGGCCATTGGGCCGACGAGGGCGCCACCCACGTTGTGGGCGCAGTTCCACACGCTCATCCAGGTGCCGCGCTCCTTAATGGAGAACCAGCGCGTCATCACACGTCCGCACGGAGGCCAGCCCATTCCCTGGAACCAACCCACGAGGAAGTTGAAAGCACCCATCAGGAACACGGCGATGCCCTTGCGCTCAGGATGACCGATGGGGTCGAGCAGGGTGATGGGAACCATCATGAACAGCATGGCGATGGCCGACAGTATCAAGCCCAGGGGCAGGAAGCGGCGCGCATTGCTGCGGTCGCTTATGCTGGCCATGACAAACTTGGAAAAGCCATAGGCTACAGCATTCATTGCCAGGGCGGTACCCAACATACCCTTGGTGAAACCGAAGGGCTCGAGCATGGGAATGGCCATGGAGAAATTCTTTCTCACCAGGTAGAAGCCGGCATAACCGATGAAGATGCCGATAAAGACTTGCCAACGCAGTCTCTTGTACTTGGCATCGGCTTCGGGGCCGGTCTGTTCCGGCTTATAGGCCGGGGGAGCTAAAAAACTTGCCATAATTACTTTAAGTTTTAGTTTTTAAGTTGTTAGTTTATAGTTATATATGATTTAATTTGAAGTCTTTAGTCTAATCCGTTGGCATGGCGGGTGGCTTCTACGTCAAGGGCATCGGCAAGGATGCTGATGGGGTTCTCGACGGGTAAGCCGGTGGACATCTCGATCTGCCATTTGCAGGTTTCGCAGTCGGTGGCGACGGCTTCGGCATGGGCATCCGCGATGTGCTTGAACAGAATGGAGCCGATGGCCTGTGAGCGCTCGTAATTCTCCTTCTTGAAGCCATAGGTGCCCGAGATGCCGCAGCATTCCTGCTCCAGCACCTGGAGGTCCAGTCCCGGAATCATACGCAGCAGCTCAATGCTGTAAAGCTGCCAGCCCATGCGCTGCATGTGGCATGCGGTATGATAGGCAATTTTTTTCTTATAGTTTTGCTTGAAGATAAGCTTTACTTTTTCCTCATCCACAAGGTTATAGATAAACCGTGTCGCAAGGGAGATGTTGCTACGGATATCGCTGTTGTCGATGTCGAGCATCGCGGGGTACTCGTCGCGCAGGTTGAACGTGCAGCTCGAACTCGTGGTCAGCACTGTGCTGCGGTTGGTGCCCGCAGCCTGGCGGATGCTGGCGGTGTTAACGGTAGCCTGGCGCTTCGCCTGCTTGTAAAGGCCATTGGCGATGAGGGCTACACCGCAGCATTGCTCCTTCTCGAGCATGTGTACGCCATAACCGATGGAATTCATCACCTTAACCAGGTCCTGACCCAGTTTTGGGAAGTTGTAATTTACATAGCAGCCGTGGAAATAGCTCACGTGGTTGGGGTAGGCGTCCTGTTCCTTGGCGGCATGGCGTTTGAACCAAGTAGTGAACTTTTGGCGGCTATAAGCGGGGAAAGTGCGGTGCTTGTCGATGGACATTACGCTGTCCATCACCATTTTAGTGGGTTTGAGGCCCAAGGTCGCGTTGGCGATCGGTGCCACGAGGTTGGCCATCGTGCCCAGCAGGTCGGTGTTGGCCAGCATGGTGTCGCGCAGGGTGGCGCGATGTCCCTCGGTGGCCTTCATGCGGGCGCGCTGGATGATATCAGCGATGTGCACGCCGCTGGGGCATGCCACTTCGCAGCGTTTGCAGTTCAGGCACAGTTTCAGCGCCTTGTCAAAATAAGCGGGATCCTTCATGCGGTAACGCTCACCATCGGGGCCGGCCTGTTTGGGGCCGGGATAGTCGGTGGTTACAGCCGCTACAGGACACACGGTCGTGCAAATCGAGCACTTGGTGCACTGTTCAAAGTTGTTTTCGCTGAGGTTGCACAGTTGCATTGGTTCAGCCATAATATCCCATTAAAAAATCATCAATCAAATCGTTATCTATACTATCTTAAATCTTCACTTGAAGCCAAATCGTTTCAAGTGAGATGGATGTTGGCCATATTATTTGCCGCACAGGATATTGCGGGCCACGGCGAGAGCCGTCAGCAGTGACACGCCCGTGCCGTCACCCATCTTGATGGCATCGTGTCCGCTCAAGATGGAGCCGATGGCATGCAGGTTGGTGATGGGCTTGCCCTGTTTGAGGCAGTGCAGGCTGCTGTCGGTGGCTACTCCGTAGCGGAAGTAGGCCTGCGGCTCCATCACGCCAAAGCGGGTCCACCGCTCGCGGTCGGCATCGGCATCGACGTCGAGGTCGAATATGGGCTCGAAAACACGCTCGTAATTGGCAGCCAGGCCGCGGCTGACGAAAGAGCCTGTGGCAAGCACGAAGTTGTTGGCCCTGAGCGGCATGCCGTCCAGCTTGGCAGTGGTGACGTTCAGCAGTTTGTCACCTTCGAAGCTGCCGCCGATGGCGTTGTCGCCCGTCAGATAATTGCCTCCCAGCATCTTGAAGTAGTGGCGTAACAGGGTGTGCATCCTCATGCCGGCAACGGCAGGGGGCAATGTGGCGACAAGTCGCAACGGCTTGTTGCACATGCCTTGCAGTGTCTTGAAGTCATTGCCGTCGGTCTGACCCAGTACGCTGGGCAGGATCACCAGGTCAACATCGGCCGCAAGGGCATTGATCTGGTCGGCCACGCGCTGCAGGGCATTGTTGCTCACCAGGTGCTTGGCCAGGCTAGTGGCTCGCATCTCGCTGGGGCTGCGGCGCAGTGAAGTGATGTCGTCGGTAGTAAACTCAATCGACTGGACGTCAAAGCCCAAGGTGCGCAGTCCTTGTGCCAGCATGCCGTTGGGCTGGTCAAAGAAGCCGCGGATGCACATCAGTGCCACGCGCTTGGCGGGCAGGCTGTTCAGGTCGTCGATGCGCAGGTTCTCGCTTAGGGTGAGCCATGCGGGCTTGGCGATGCCCATCGGGGTGATGCGCCAGTGGTTGGCGTCGGCATTGCCCTCCATCTCGATGCCTGCGTCGGCCAGCAGCTGCTTGGCCTCGTCGGCGATGTCGGCAAGACGTTCAGCGCCGATTTTGCTGTAAGGGTGGCTCTGGGGCAGGGTAGAGATGGCCTCCAACGGGGCTGTCACGTCCTTGCCATCAACATTACCCAGCAGTTCCATCGAACCGCCGTTGAACATCAGCGTGCTCTGTCCTCCAGCGACGATAGTGACGCGTTGGCCACGCTTGGCGAGCGCGATGCCGCAGGTGAGACCACTCAGGCCTCCGCCCATGATAACGGTGTCCATTCTCATTGCACGTCCTCCTTTCCTTGCATGTCAACAGCCTTGTCCAGGCCGCACAGTCCCTCGTAAATGGTTGCGGTGAGTTGCGCCTCGCGCAGGGTGTCGCCCCAGGCGACGGGTCGCATGCCCTTCCAGCGCTCGTCGAGGAAGGCGGCGAGGTCTTCCTGGGCGCTCTTCACGTCGTGCTGGAACTCGCCCAGCAGTGACGCGGCGCGGCAGGAACACAACTTGCCTTGGCATGTGCCCATGCCCACGCGTGTGCGTCGGCGCAGGTTCACCAGATTGTGTACGTGCAGCTGGTGCACGGCATATTTGATTTCGCCCACGGTGACGCCTTCACACTCGCACACCAGGGCGTTGTCGATGTCATTGTCCTTGTCGATACGGGCAGCGAGCGAGCCGTGACGGCCGATAGCGGCACGCTGGCCGAAGCTGTAACGCTTCGTCAGGTCGCTCTGGCTGGGCGCCCCTTCTTCCGAGCCGGGCAGCGGCTGGCTGGCGGTGACGCAAGGCGCGGTGTTGCCCAACTTGGCGCATACGGCGTTGGTGGCGATTTCGGCCATCAGGCGGTAAGTCATCATTTTGCCTCCCGTGATGGTGATCAGGCCGGCCACGCCGTCGCGGGTCTCATGATCCAGGCAGACGATGCCGCGGCTGATGCTGCGGCCGCTGGGATCGTCGTCGCTGGCAACCAGCGGTCTAACACCGGCATAGGCGCGGATCACCCTGGTAGTGGCCAGTGACGGAGCGAGCTTGATGCCCTCTTTGAGCAGGATATCCACCTCCTCGCGGGTCACGCGCATGTCGTCGACGGTCTCGATGGGAATGCGGTCGCTGGTAGTGCCGATGACGCAAACCGTGTCGTCAGGCACCAGAATATCGGCATTGGCGGGCTTGCGGCAACGGTTGATGACCATCTGGTTCACGCGGTGGCCAAAGATGAGCAACGCACCGCGGGCGGGGAACATCGAGATGTTGGCGCCTGCCATCTGAATGATGCGCTGACCCCAAATGCCTGCAGCGTTGACCACCACGCGGCCTCGCACCTCGACATGGCTGCCGTCGCGCTTGTTGAGCAGCTTCACGCCCTCGACGCGGTTCTGGTTGATCACCAGTCCCTCTACCTCATGGTAGTTGAGCGCCTCGGCGCCATGCAGACGTGCGTCAAGCAGGTTGGCCACGGTCAGACGGAACGGGTCGATCGACGCGTCAGGGATGCGAACGGCACCTATCAGCTCGGGGTTGACGGCCGGTTCGATGCGGCGTGCTTCGGCCGGGTCGATGACATCGGCGCGGATGCCGGCACGCTGGCATGCCTCAACAAAGGTCCGCTGGTACTGCAGGTCATCCTCGGGTAGGGTGATGAATAGTCCGTCGGTCTCCTCGACGCAGTGGCGGGCGATGCGGCGCAGGATCATATTCTCGCTGATGCACTCGCTCGCGCTCTCGCTGTCGGTCACGGCATAGCGGGCGCCGCTGTGCATCAGACCGTGGTTGCGGCCTGTCGCTCCGGTGCTGTAGTCATTGCGCTCCACGAGCAGGACGCTCAAGCCGCGCAGGGCGCAATCTCTCGCGGTGCCAGCGCCCGTAGCGCCGCCACCGATGATGATCACGTCATATTCTTTTTTGTAAATGTCGGTTGTTACCATAAACACAATTATTCGATGTAGCAGAATAAATCGGGTTTTCTAGTTTCGCTGCAAAGTTACGTATCGTTTTTGAATTGACAAAATATTTTCATATTATTTTTTGATTTCTGCTATTAGAGTTTGTCTTAAATTATTGATATATTGACAAATATAGAGATTTACACTTGGCAGAACTATAAAAAACAATAGTTTCGTTTGTGTTTTGATGATATTTCGTTTTGTTCTGAAAAAGAAAGCGATTTTGGTGAATTTGTACTTGTTTTTCATTTCGTTCTGATGATTTTCGAAAGATTTTTTGTGATTTTCTTTGGCGGTATCTATCTTTTGTTTACTTTTGCCGCATCAAAACGAAACTTATTAAGCCCAAAAGCCATGACAAAGGAGGAACGTCACGAGATGATCATGGAGGCGCTGATCAAGCATGGATCGGTGCAAGTGTCTGATTTGGTGTCGATGCTCGACGTCAGTGCGGTGACGGTGCGTAAGGACCTTACCGACCTGGAAAAGAGCGATAAACTGTACCGCAGTCACGGCAAGGCCGTGTTGGTCAATCCTTATATCAACAATCGCTCGGTGAACGAGAAAGAGCGCCTGTCAACCGACGAGAAACACGCCATCGGACGCGAGGCGGCACGCCTTATCACGCGTGACGACAGCATTGCCATTGCCTCAGGCACGACGGTTCATGCCCTGGCCCGCAACATCCAGCCGATTCACAAACTGACGGTGGTTTCGGCTTCGCTGGCGGTGAGCAACATCCTGTCGCAGCATGAGAACATCGACATCATCCAGCTGGGTGGCATGTTGCGTCACAGCAGCCTGTCGGTAGTGGGCGAGTATGCTGCCGACATCCTGTCGCAGTGCTCTTTCAGTAAACTTTATCTGGGGGTGGACGGTATCGACTTTGAGTTCGGCATCACTACGACGGACATGCGCGAGGCAACATTGAACCAGAAAATGATTGCTGCTGCCCAAAAGACTATCGTCCTGGCCGACAGCAGCAAGTTCGGCAGGCGTGGCTTCGCCAAAATTGCTGACATCGATGCGGTGGATATCATCATCACCGACGCCGGCATTTCACCCAAGGTTGTTAAGAGGATTGAAGACCTGGGCATCGAACTCATCGTCGCCCAATAAACCTTAGTGAAGATTCTAGAGGCCCTAGATGTTCTAGAGGCCTATTGATTAACCCTTTTGGCAAACGGGGCGTTGCTCCACACAACCAGGCTGCCGCTCACGGTGTCGGCACTGATGGTCATCACTCCCAGGTCGTTACGCTTGCCCATCATGTTTTTCACGTTTTCTTCTCCCATCACCATGCAGGCCGTTGCCCAGGCGTCGGCCGTCATGCAGTCGTTGGCAATGACAGTCACGCTCAGCAATGTGCCCGTGCGGCTGTCTCCTGTGTGCGGGTCGATGATGTGTGACAGCTTGTTTCCTTCCTCGATGCGCCACTTGCGGTAGTTGCCGCTGGTGGCCACGGCACCACTGTCCATCGTGAGCACCAGTGCACTCTCGTGGCTGTCGGCCTCATCGTCACTGGGCATGTCCACCGACACGTGCCATGGCTTGCCATGGTTGTTCACGCCGCTGGCCATGACCTCGCCGCCGATCTCGACGAGCCAGTTCTCCGCTCCGTTGCGAGCGAGCATCCGTCCGATCTCGTCACAGGCCATCCCCTTGGCAATGGAGCTGAAGTCAAGCATCACGCGCGGGTCAGATTTCAACAGGGTGTCGCCATGCAATGTCACTTTGTCCATCCCGACGAACAGCAGCAGGCTGTCGAGCTGGGCACGGGAGGGCAGGGTGCCGCTCTTGTAACCGAATCCCCAGGCATTGACCAGTGGCATCACCGTCGGGTCGAAAGCGCCGCCGCTTTCGCGCCAAATCTCGCGCGAGGCGGTCAACAGACGCTGCAGGTGTCCGTCGGTGCGGGTGGTCTTGTTCTCGTTGATTGCACTGATGAGCGAGGCTTTGTTGTAGGGCGACACGCTCATATCAAGGTTGCCCAGAATGAGCTGGATGCTGTCGCCCAGGTCATTACGGGCCTCATAGGTGATGTGGTACTCGGTGGTCCACACCACGCCCTCGTGGGTGAAAAAACGCTTACAGTCACGCGAGCAAAACATCGCCACGATGGCGACGATGAGCGCGATCAATATGGCGGCATATCGTCTGTTCATGACCTTATGTCGTCGATTTGACGTGTTTTTTTGAAATTATTTCAGGAACCAGGTAACGTTAAAGTACCAGGTGCGGTTCTTGGCCACGTTCTCGTCAAGCATCTTGGTGTGGAACGACTGTCCGATGGAGAAGTTGTAGCCGCCGCGCAGCTGCACACGTTCCATCAGCTCACAGCCCAATCCCATGTCCAGATACACACTCACGGGCGAGTACTTATTGATATCGCCGTGATTGCCGTGCATCAGGAAAGAGAACTGCGGTCCCACAAAGACCATCGGCATGATGGTGCTCTCAGCACCGCCCAGGCGGTTGTATTTGAACTTGAGGTGCAGGGGCACGTCCAGGTAATGCATCGACACCATTTCGTCGCCGAAGCCCTGAGATTCCCAAACGGTGCGTTCGCCATAGTTGACCTTGCCCTGCTTGAGGGTGTAGAGCAGCGAGCCCTCGACGCCAAAGCCGATGCCGCTGAAGTTCATTTCGCCGGTCACACCCAGTTGAGGCCCCACGGCACGCTTGCTGGGCACAATGTCGTGCTGCTTGAAGTGAACCTCGTTGATGGTAGCGCCGGCGGTGATGCCCCAGCGCGATGTGGTTTGTCCTGAGGCGGTTGCACTGGCAATGAGCAGGGTGGTGATGAATAAGATGATTTTCTTCATATATTTCTTTCTTTTTTAGATTCCGGTTGAGGCTGCTGTGTTGATCCTAGAAGAGCCATGCGGCAGTGACAGTCCAGTAATGGTCTCTGCCTTTTACCTTCTCGCCCGTATATTCGCGGTCAATATAGCTCATGGCCTTGGAGATGCCGATGCCGTAAGAAGCGGTCAGGCGCAGGTGGTTCAGCAGATCGGCTCCCAGTCCAGCGTCCCACGAGAGGTAGGTCTTACGGCTCTTCATATTGTCGGTTGCATTCTCATTAAACAGGACGGAGAACGACGGTCCGGTGAAAGCGATGGGGGCGAAGTAACGCTCCACGCCAGGCAATGGCAGGCGGTAACGCGCCATCAGGGGAATGTCGATGTAGTGGCGCTTGAACATGACGTTTCCGTCGGTGAGGCGGTTCTCGCGATGGGTGTACATCACACTGGCTTCGATGCCCAGGCCGGTCACGGGAATGGCCAGGTCAAGCACCAGTCCGCCGCAATAGCCCATGCGGTTGTCGCTGTCGATGATTTCACGGTCGAAGCGCAATTCGCCCAGCGTCATGCCGCCGCGTAAACCCAGCCGCACTTGTGCGGTCGCGGTCGATGCCATTACCAGGGTAAGGATGACGATAAGTATTGTCCTGTTCATCTTCATTGTCCATTTTTTTTGTTTCAAACCCCAAAACTACACATAATTTTTCAATCTGCAGTCCGCTTTAACCCTTTTTCATAATTTTAAGCCGCCCGATGCCCTTGTTTGGGCTAGGGAGAGAAAAAGAAAAATCCCACACCATAACGGTGCGGGACCTTCATCGGGTGGGCAGTGAGGGATTCGAACCCCCGACCCTCTGCTTGTAAGGCAGATGCTCTGAACCAACTGCGCTAACTGCCCGTGTTGCTGTCAAAAGCGATGCAAAGGTACTGCTATTTTTGAAACCGACAAAAAAAATCGCACTTTTTTTTCAAAAAAAGACGTTTTTTTTCAAAAAAGGCCATTTTTCGGCCCTCTGAAGGGGCTTTTTCGCAAAAAAACGACTAACTTAGCGGTCCTGAATTACGAGAATCTCTAGCAACTATCAACCAACAATTCAATAACGATGAAGACAAGTTATGTTTTTTTGGCCGATGGCTTTGAGGAAGTCGAGGCCCTGACGTGTATTGACGTGATGCGTCGCGCGGCAATGCCCGTTGTGACGGTGTCCATTAACCCCGATTTGGCTGTTATCGGAGCCCATGGCGTGACGGTGATGGCCGATAGCCTGTTCGATGACAACGATTACAGCGATGCCGAGTGGCTCGTGTTGCCCGGTGGCATACCCGGAGCGCCCAATCTGGCAGCTCACGAGGCATTGTGCGATCTGATCACCGCTCAGGACGAGCGAGGTGGCAAGGTAGGCGCCATTTGCGCTTCGCCGGCAGTGGTGCTGGCTCCGTTGGGCATCCTTCAGGACCGTAATGCCGTGTGCTATCCCAGCATGGAGCAGGGCATCGAGGGTGTGAACTGGACGACCGGTGCGGTGGCCGTCGATGGCAACGTCGTGACCGGTAACGGTCCCGCCGCCGCAGCGCCGTTTGCGCTGGAAATGGTCGCTCAAAGCTTGGGTCGCGGCGCTGCCGATCAGGTTGCCGCCGGCATGCTCCTGGCCTGATATTGTAATCTTTACCCTAAGCCGTTAAGGCACCAAGTGTTTTCTGTTGCTGACGCAAGAAGACTTGGCGCTTTAACGGCTTAGTGTGTTGGCCTACAAAAGATTATTGCACAAAAATATGTGGTTTAAATATTAAGATGTAACAAAATTCTAAATTTCTTAAGAAAAAAGTTGCCCGTTAGGAATAAAGAGTATATATTTGCACCATTCTTTGGGAAATTGGGCTTATATGATCATTTCTCTTAGAGTACTCATGATTAAACTGAAATCTTTAAAAACTTAAACTTGTATTATTCATTATTTATTTACTAATTCTTAGATCACAGATTTATGAAGAAATTTTTAGCACTTCTGTTTGTGTGCGCTGGCCTGACCGCCATGGCCGCACCTCACGTTAACAAGGCTGATCTCACCCAGGCCAACAAGGGCCAGATGGTGATGAAGGCCAACACTCTTACCAACCACCTGACCGCTGGTGTTAGCAAGGACTTCATGGAAGCTGCCAAGCAGAACGTCCAGAAGAACCATGCCACCAACCTGGTGAACAAGCGTGCTCCCCGTCGCTTGAGCAATGAAGAGATTATCGCTAATCCCTATGTATGCTTCCTGTATGCCTATGACGTGACGGGTGAAGAGCAGGTGCAGGCCGATCCGTTCTACGCTGCTGGCGGTGCTTACTGGTATCCTGACGCTAGCGATGGCCTGTATTTCGCCGGTTTATATTGGGACTCAGAGGGCAGCACCTACTACCTGCCTCTTGACGTCGACTACACTACTGGTGAGGTTGCTCTGAGCTGGGGCACCCTGCTGAGGGACGACTCTGTAATCGGTACTAAGCGTAACCGCACCGACTCTGTATTCTATGAACTCCTTGTTTCTCAGGCTTACTGGGAGAATGAGGAGCAGACCAACTGTAAGGGTACCCTCTATGAGGATGGTTCGATCATCTTTGATGACAACTACGTTTACTACACCTATCTGGAGACAAGAGTTTATCAGAACAACGTTCTCCAAAGCACCAACGTTGCCGAGACCGCTACCATGTTTGTAGGTACCGAGATTCTCGCCGCTAATGGCGTTCTGGCCTATAACAACGAGCAGGACGGCAGCGCAGAAGAGTCCCCCGTTTACATGTTCCAGGAAGGTGACGTACTGACTGTCGGTAACATGTGGAACTATGGTGTTCCCACCTGCAAGATGACCCTGGTTGAGGGCGGCAAGGCGCTGTACGAGTGCGCAGAGTTCAATCCTGAAGACTCCATTACCTATCTGTCGAACCCCATCTGGGACGTTAACGACAGCTGGATCGCTGGTGGTCTTGGCATGTTCTATCCCGTTGGCTCCTATGAGCTGGACGAGCAAGGCTACATCATTGATTACACTTGGGGCTTCGAGGCTGACGCAACTCCCGATGAGATCACTTGGCCTTACACCATGCCCAGCAACGGCTACCACTTCCTGTATGGCTATCAGAACAACGTTCTGAAGTGGACCAACGGTGGCAAGTTCGAGCTTCCTGGTGGTGGCTTTACTCGTGGTGATGTTGACAACGATGGCAAGGTTGCAATCGCTGACGTAACCGTTCTGATTGACCACCTGCTGACTGGTGATTTTGATGATGCTGATGATTTCAGCTCAGATGCTGCTGACACCGACTTGGATGGTCAGATCGCTATTGCTGACGTTACTGCTCTGATCGACTACCTGTTGAGTGGCGAATGGCCTGCTGAGCAGTAATTATTCAGACAGTTACTGACAAATAAGAGGACAAGACCCGCAGTGCTGGGTCTTGTCTCTTTTTTTGTCGCATCTGATTAGTGCCTAATATTATATAATGTAACTATCGTATTTGATAGTTTATGGAAAGCACTTAGTATTTTTTAATATGAAATGTACTTTTATTGTGAAATATAGATTAACTTTGCCAAAAATAACCAGAAATAACCAAAATGTGATTATAGTCAACGACCATAACCAATTGATAACCAAAATTTTATATTATTTTTATTATAAACTTTTATTTTTTTCGTGTTTATGAAGAAATTTTTAGCACTTCTGTTTGTATGCGCTGGCCTGACCGCTATGGCCATGCCTCACGTGAACAAGGCTGAACTCACCCAGGCTAATAAGGGCCAGATGGTGATGAAGGCTAACAACCTGACCAACAATCTGACCGCTGGCGTAACCAAGAACTTCATGGAGGCCGCCAAGAAGAACGTCCAGATGAACCATGCCACCAATCTGGTGAACAAGCGTGCTCCCCGTCGCTTGAGCGATGATGAGATCATTAACAATCCCTATGTATGCTTCCTCTATGCTTATGATGTAATGGGTGAGGAGCCCGTACAGGCCGATCCGTTCTACGCTGGTAGCGGTGCTTACTGGTATCCTGACACTAGCGAAGGCCTGTATTTCGCTGGTTTCTATTGGGATGCAGATGGTAGCACCTACTATTTGCCCCTCGATATTGATTATTCGACCGGTGAAGTAGCTCTGAGCTGGGGCATATTGTTGAAGGATGACTCTGTAATTGGTACCTCACGTAACCGCACCGACTCTGTATTCTATGAACTCCTTGTTTCTCAGGCATATTGGGAGAATGAAGAGGAGGCTGATTGTATGGGTACCCTCTATGAGGACGGTTCGATTATCTTCGATGACAACTACGTTTACTACTCATATCTTGAGGAGAGAGTTTACCGTAACCGCGTTCTCCAAAGCACCAACATTACCGAGACCGCTACCATGTTTGTCGGTACCGAGATTCTCGCCGCCAATGGTGTTCTGACTTACAACAGTGAGCAGGATGGTAGCGCAGAAGAGTCCCCCGTTTACATGTTCCAGGAAGGTGACGAACTGTTTGTTGGCAACATGTGGAACTATGGTGTTCCTTCTTCAAAGATGACCCTGACTGCTGATGGCAAGGCTCTTTATGAGTGCGCCGAGTTCGATCCCGTTGACTCAATTACCTATCTGTCGAACCCCATCTGGGACGTTAACGACAGCTGGATCGCTGGTGGTCTTGGCATGTTCTATCCCGTTGGCTCCTATGAGTTGGATGAGGAGGGCTATATTGTTGACTACACTTGGGGCTTTGAGGCTGACGCTACCCCCGACCAGATCACCTGGCCTTACACCATGCCCTGCAACGGTTACCACTTCCTGTATGGCTATGAGAACAACGTCTTGAAGTATACCAACGGTGGCAAGTTTGAGCTTCCTGGTGGAGGCTTTACTCGTGGTGACGTTGACAATGATGGCAAGGTTGCAATCGCTGACGTAACCGTTCTGATTGACCACCTGCTGACTGGTGATTTTGATGATGCTGATGTTTTCAGTTCAGATGCTGCTGACACCGACTTGGACGGTCAGATCGCTATCGCTGACGTTACTGCTCTGATCGACTACCTGCTGAGTGGCGAATGGCCTGCTGAGTAATCGTTCAATTGATTGAAACACTAAAAAAGACGGGATCCTTTCAGGGGTCCTGTCTTTTTTTTGATGAAGGGAGCGAAAGTGCTGAAAATGAAAAAAAGAAGATAAATTGGGGCGACTATCGGAAAATTATTTATAATTTTGTCATTGGTAAACTTTGCACTGCCTGTCTCATGGCTTCGACCATTGGGAGGCGGTGGTATTTAGTTTGTTGTATTCCAGATATTTGAATAATAGAATTCAACCAATTAACATTATACTATAGTGATGAAGAAAAGAATGTTAGCATTGTTGAGCGTGAGCACGCTCGTTGCCGCAATGGCTATTGCGGCCCCCGCTCAGCTGTCTGGCTCCCGCATCTGCCTGTTGGACCAGTATCAATGGGACCAGAATACCGGAGTGGTAACTCCTGGAGACCCGTTTGTGACAGGCGGATGGACCACAACTATCGTTGGCAACGGCGACGGCACAATGACGCTTCAAGGGGGATTGTCCATATATCCTATCGACCAGCCCATGCAGGTTGACCTTGCTGCAGGTATAGTAACCCTCAAGGTGACGGGCGAGCCTTTTGGCAGCACGTCAGGAACCAAAACGGTAACATCCGGCCCGACAACAGTGACGGTCGATAGCACACGCTACTACTATTTCGTGAACGAGGATTGGTTGCTGCATCATGGCGACTATGCCGACGTGCGCGGCACTATAGAGGACGACGGTTCGATTGTGATTACCGCAGGCTATGGCTACTATATTGAGACTGTGCGCACGACGACCACGCGCACAGGCAGCCGCGTGACTACTGTCACCGATTCTACCCGCACATTCTCGCCCATCATTCGCGACACTCGACTGCAGGTGTCTAACGCATATCACGAGTATGCCGACGAAAGGGGCGGTGCTACTCACGTTGTCGAGGTGTATATTCATCAGTCGGCCGACACGGTTTATGTGACCAACTTATACGGCTTTGGATGGCGTGACAATTACATGCTGCTGGATGCTGACGGTGTGCTGACCTTCCCGGGCCAGGCTTTCCGTGATATCAACGATGCGCAGAATCCCAATGGTGATGGCGTATGGTACAATACGACACTCAATGGCAATAATGCTGTAATGGGTAACACCGGAACGGCCAGCAAGGATGAACTCTTGTGGGACCTGACCGTGCCTAGCGACGGTGACGGCCTGTGGTGGGGATATACCGATAATAAGCTCTACTACAGCGACGGCACCAAGTTTGTCATCCCGACGGTTCCTCAACCCTTCACTGTGGGAGATGTGAACGGTGATGGTGAGGTGAATATCGCCGACGTCACCGCACTTATCGACTATCTGCTGGGCAGCGGTTCGGTTAATGTCGATGCCGCTGATATCAATGGCGATAGCACGGTGAACATCGCCGACGTAACGGCTCTGATTGACAAACTTCTGAGTGGCGAATAATCCCATCGGCAAGAAATAACTCAAAAAGGCTGCGTCTTGCAGCAGTGGGGACGGTTCTGATTTGAGCCGTCCCTTTTTTATGTCTTTACTTGTCAGTGTGCGTTTTGTGCTGGCGCGGGCCTGTTCTTGAGCATTACTTTTGTTCTGGTTTTACACATTGTAAATCCGCTAAATGTAACTTAATTGACCATGAAAAACAGAAAAATGAAAGAACTCCGGGTCATTCCTCGGGGACTGATGCCGCACACCAATGGTGAGGCGGCACGGCCAGGTGAGGCTAGCCTGGCGCAGAACTTGCGCGAGCGCGAAGAATCCCTGCAAGTGACGGGACAGCCTACGGCGATTGCCGCGATTGGCAGTGATGAACGTTTGCTGACGATGAACGGTGACCACGTGGTGAGTTGCCGCGCCGATGGTACCGTACTCATCGACGGCGAGGTGGTGGCAAGGGTGGACTCGCAAGTAGTGGCAGCACATGCCATTGGCACCATGATGGTGATTGTCGCCCGTGGCGGCCTTACCTATCTGCTGCCTGATGGCAACAGCTGGATCGTGCTCAATCCGGCTGATGCCGTACCGCAGCTGAGCTTTGGCGCGAGCACTCAGGTCAGCCACGCCGAAATCAGTGCTGTTGACTTTGCTGAACCTTACAGCCAGTGGCGTGCACCGCTGGCCGAGGCTGACCGCTTGACCCTGGCAGGCATGCTGCGCTCGGCATGGAATGCCTTGGAAAGTGATGCTCATGCCCAAGGACGCCACACGGCGCCGATGCTCGTACGCTGGGCCGTGCGCCTGCTGGATGACACCTACCTGTGGGTGAGTGACCCTGTGAGGGTGGGCGACGTGACCCTCGCCAATGCCGACCGCATCAGCACCCTGGTGGACAGTGGCAGCAGCGGCTTCACGGGCACCCAGGCGACGACCCTGCCGATGACGCATTACAGCTTGACCATCGGCATGACGAGCGCCATCGCTGCTCCGTGGCAAGCGCTGGTCAAGAGCATCGACGTGCTGGCCACCAACGAGGCGCAACTCCTCAGCGCAAGCCGTGAATTGGATTACCAATGCCTGACCCGTACCAGCGGCACAAGGGAATATGTGCTGGAAATGGGCCTGGCCCGACGTAGTGCAGATGCGATTTCCTGGGAACTCGCCGCATCGCCATGGAGGCTGATTGCTACAGCCAGTGCCGCATCGCAGCCAGGCACGGCCTCGTTTACCGTTCCTGTCGAGACGATGAAACTCACTGCAGCCCAATGTGCCGCTCTGGCGAGCCCGATGACGGTAGATGACGTAGTGTGCTCGACGGCAGCAGGTGGGCGCCTGTATTGCTGCACAGCAGCTGGCGAAGTCGTGGTGAGCGCACCGGGCAATGCCCTGATCGAGGTGCACCGCCGCAGTGTCCTCGGGGCGAAAACGCTGGCCATGTCGGTGGTGACAAGGCCGCTGTATTCAGGCGGTTTCGGACGTTATCCCGTGTATGTGTTCACCGACGATGGCATATATGCCATCCCGCAGCGCGCATCGGACCGGTTGGGCGAGGCGCGATTGGTGGACCGCACGGTCATCGCCGCCGGTGTCGCTCCTGTCGAAGGCGACGGCGACATTTGGCTGATGTCGCGTCACGGGCACTTGTGTCGTTTGAGCGGCTCTCGGCTCACTGTTGTATGCCGCGATGTGGATTGCCGAGCAATGGCCTGGTGCAATGCCTACTGCGAATTATGGCTATTGCCTGATGCGGGCAGTCCGGTGGTAATGATGCCGAGTGGAGCGATGAGCATGCGCACCGTTGCTGCTGGACAGCTCTATAGCGATGCCCGCCATTCCCTTGCTGTGACAGCAACCGGGGCGGTGTTGGATTTGGAACAGGAGCAGCCAGCCATGATGGATGTGGCTTGGCACAGTCATCCCGTCAGCCTGGATGCGCTGATGGACCATCCAGTCAAGCGCATCGTGTGGCATGTGGTGAGTGATGATGCCGAATTGTCGCTGCGCGTCTTGGGACAGCGTGGCATCATGTTTCAAGATCGTGACGTGAGTCTCATCACCGTGTATGGTGCTATCGACCAGCCCCTGGCATCGCCCACGATGTCGATTCATGCCCGTACTTTGACTTCCACGCTCGACGGCACAGCCCGCACCGGAACATTACTCATGCCTACCATTGTCTATTACAGTTAATGACCATGGGCAACACATTATTTAATATAGAAGATATTCTGGCCGAGAACGAGCGGCGCAAATCGGCGCTTGAGGACGGCCTCTACCAGCCGCTAACCGGCATTGGCTGCTGGGGCGACAGGGTAGAGGCGGGTGGTTGCCTAGTGCCGCGCGAAGTGCTCGCCCGCTGTCCCGACTATCTGTCGCTCAATCCTGTGGAGCAGGAAAGGCAACGCATCAAGGAGGATTTTGAATTCTGGTGCGCCCGATGTGTGACCATCAAGGACAAAATGAGCAGCTGCAATGTGCCGTTGGTGCTCAACCGTCCCCAGCGGCGGCTGTTGGCATTGATGGAACATCAGCGAGTGGAGGGTCTTCCTGTGCGCGTCATCCTGCTCAAGGCGCGCCAGTGGGGCGGCTCCACACTGGTGCAGATGTACATGGCCTGGATGCAGCTGGTGCGACACACGGGCTGGAACAGCCTCATTTGTGGCCATGTGCACGCTACCAGCAAGAACATCAAGCGCATGTACAACCTGTTGCTGCGGCATTATCCCCGCGAACTGCTTGATGACGAAGGTGTGGTGCCGCGGTTTACCAAGCTGGAAGGCCAGCCCAACGTGCAGCAGCTCGGTGAACGCGATTGCCTGGTGATTACCGGCAGTTCGCGCAGTGAGGATGCCGTGCGCGGCTATGATATCGCGATGGCTCACCTGAGTGAGGTGGCCTTTTGGCAGGAAAGCGCGATGCACAGTCCTGACGATGTGGTGCGCAGCGTGTGCGGTAGCATAGCCCTGAAACCCGAGACCGTCATCGTGCTCGAATCTACAGCCAACGGCGTGGGCGACTTTTTCCATGACGAGTGGTTGAGGGCTGAGCAGGGCTTGAGCGACAAGGAACCGCTGTTTGTTCCGTGGTACGAGATCGAGATGTACTCTAAGGAGGTCGAGGACCCATTAGCACTGTGGCAGGCGATGGACAGCTATGAGCACGAGTTGTGGGATGCTGGGCGCACGCTGGAGCAGATCAACTGGTATCATCACAAGCGCAAGGAGTACCGCACCCACCAACTGATGATGGCCGAGTACCCCAGCAGTGCCAGCGAGGCTTTCAGCACGACGGGTAACTGCCCGTTTGACCGCACGATGTTGGATAAACTGTCGATGACGTGCGACCAGCCGCCCGTGCTGCTGGGGGACATTCAGGGCGATGGACAGGAAGGAGCCGCCGCCAAGCAGAACATCCATCTGGTGAAACTCGAGAAAGGGCTGCTCAAGGTATGGGAAATGCCCGAGTTGGGCACAGCCGTCAAGGTGCGCTATGTGGTCGTGGTGGATGTGGGTGGCAGGGCCGACACGAGCGATTACTCGGTGATTGCCGTGTGGCGTGTGGCCGACTCCTGGCGCCGCGCTGCCATCGTGGCCCAATGGCGCGGACACATCGACCATGACAAACTGGGGTGGAAATCGATGCAACTGGCCAAGTTCTACAACAACGCCGCATTGGTCATCGAGAGCAACACGCTCATCAACGAGGCCGCTAGGGCAGGCGAGAGCGAGTACATCATGCAGGCGGTGTACAGGGTATATGGTCGCCTCTACAAGTATGGCGGCAAGAGCCTGGGCTTCCACACCAACGTCAAGACCAAGCGCAAGGCCATCACTGCTCTTATCGAGGCGGTGAGAGACGGCAAGTACATCGAACGCGACATCGACGCCGTGAACGAAATGAGGGATTATCAGGAAATCAACAGCCGCTATGCTGCCCGTCCCGGCAAGCACGACGACATACTGATGACACGCGCCATCGGGTTGCTGGTGATGCAGGAACAGGCTGCGACAACCAGGGATAATCCGCCACCGGCTAACGTCCTGTCGACAGACGGATGGATGAGTGAGCCGGTGCGATAATATTATGACGCAAAAAAACCGAGAGCTCATCGCCCTCGGTTTTTTGTTGGTGTTATGTCAAGTGTTGATTACTTGATCACCTTGCAGGTGCTGGTAGTACCATCGTTGTAGGTGGTAACCATGATGTTAACGCCCTCGAAGGGAACATTGCTCTCCATACCGGCAACGTTGAAGTACTTCACGTTGTTAACGGTCTTCTGAGCCAGGTTCTCAACAACTGCAGTGCTGCCCCACATGGCTACGCGGTTGAACTGCATGTAGCGGTTCTCAACGTCGCGGCCACCAGTGCCGAAGAAGAAGATCTCGGGGGTCTCACGCAGGGTGAGCAGAGTGTTGCCAAGGATCATGTCGCCATTGATGCGGCCTTCTACCTGATCCTGGTTCTTGTTCTGAACGTAGATACCGAACAGGGTAGCGTCCTTCTTCAGGGCACCATTGCGCTCGTACAGAGTAGCGTTCTTTGCCGAGAAGTGAGTGCCGACAGCCTTGTCGTTGAAGCAAGTGAAGGTGTAAACGTCATAGTTAACGCCATCGATAACCTTAACGGCGCTCTTCTTGGCCCAGCTCAAGCTGCTGGTACCGGGCAGACGGTCACCCTGTACATAATAAACTTCCTCACCGCTGTCCTCATCGATGTTCACGATGATCTCGGTGGTCTGAGGCATGTAGATGTCGAACTGGAATGAGTTATAGGTAATCTCATGGTAGGGAGAACCAGCCTTGTAATCCTGGGGAGCCAGGTTCTGGATGTCCTCATTCAGATAGATCTCATCATCGTTGAGGTGGATCCAAACGAGTTGGGGAGTACCACCCTTGAACGATACCACGTTGTCCTGGGTCTCAGCAGGACCCATGTCATCATAGGTGCCACGTACGAAGAAGTGATCCTGGGTAGGAGTACCAGCCTTGAACTCTACATACTCACCGTTGGTTACTTCCTGTGCGAAAGCAGACAGACCGAGCGATGCGGCAGCAGCGAAAAGAAGTAAATTTTTAATCTTCATAGTTTAATGAGTTAAAATTGTTAGTAATAATGTTAATTAATATTTTTTGTTTTTTTGTTCTAATCCATAATTGCCATAACACCCAAGTCTTCCTTTTGGTAAAAGGAATCAAAATGGTGCATAAAAGGCTGAAAATTAGGAAAATACGCACAAAATGCGCGGTTTCTCCCGCTTTTCAGAGTACAATATTACGAACTTTTTTTGAACTGGCAAAATTTTTTTGAAAAATCGCTGAAAAAAACTATTAACAACTCCTGTGGCAATGGCGTGAGTGGAGCTGTTCAGGTTATTTCAGCTTGAAGTTTTTGTTGGCCATTGAAGCAAGCTGGCGAAAACGCTTATACCAGCCCGGCGGGGTAGCGGGGCGCCATTTGGGCATGCGCGTGGCCGGACGGCCGGTGTTGAATGGCTTTTTGATCATGGTTTTGCTGGCTCGGTTGAGCCCTGGCGATGCAGGGGCAGGACGTAATAGATGCTCAATGAGAGGCCGAGTGAGCTGCTGCGGGGCCCGTAACCGGGTATGAACCAGGGCCGTGAGTGGTCGCTCTTGCCGTAGTTGAAGATGCCGTGATAGCGGATCATCCATCCCAGCGAGATGGGGCCCATGAGCTTGACGCGCAGGCCGGCACCGGCCTCGCCCCACAGGGCGTGAGAATGTTCACCGGTGATATCGCCTGACAGCTCCTCGTGCCAGTAACTGCTGGGATAATACACGTCGGTCACATCGTAGGAGAAAGTGCTGTAACCCAGCCTGATACCTAGGAATGCCTGATAATCAGGGCTGTTCTTGAACAGGAAATTGTAATTGGCACCCACCTTGAAATAGGGCGACGGTTTGCCGCGGTAGGTGAAGTTCATGTCGTCAGGCGTGGATTTGGCCCATCCCAGGCCCAGCTCGACGGTGGGCTGCAGGCGGTTCCACATGTTGAGTGTGGCATTCACGTCGACACTGGCATAGTTCTGGCCAAAGGCCATGAACAGCGGCTCGGCAACATTGAGGCCCAGCGCCAGGTCGGTCAGCAGCGGGTAGCGCTTGTAGGCCTTGCGCAACGAGTCCTTGCGGGCCTCATTCATTGCTGCGGTGGAGTCGCCGCTGATGTATTGCTGGATAATTTTTTCGTCGGTGCCCTTGGGTGGTGGTTTGACCTGGTTGGTCTCGGGCTTGACAGGGGTCACATGGCGTTTGTCCGGTTCCTGTGCGCTGGCAACAGCAACCATCGCCGCAAGGAAAAGAAAGACCATCAAACGCCTGTGAAACGATATGTTATCCATCAGTGCACTCATAGCGAGAAATTGGTGAAATAGATGCGCAGGGCGGTAGTGCGCGAGTTGGTGACCAGTGGGGTGATGACCACCACCGAGTCGATGCCGTTGATGGTGCAGCGCACATCATGCAAGTTGAAGTTGTACATCGCACCGCATTCTGCCGAGTGGAAATAGGCGATGGGCTCATAGTCCAGGGTGAGCGTGTCATGCAGCTGCTGCGCCATCGGGGTGCCGGCACCCACCCATCGCGAGATGGCATAGCGGGTGGTGCCCACGCTGGCGCGCAAGGGCAGATACACCTCTTTGAGAGCGCTGGAGTCGGCCAGCAGGCTGTCGCCTGGAGCTCCAATGCCCATGATAGTCAAGCCGGTAATCGTCTGTTGGCTGTTGCCCAGATAAAAGGCGGCCAGCGGCAGGCTGCTACCGTTGTCGTAGCAGCTGTCGTCGTTGCATGCCGTCAAATACAGGGCAGCCAGGACGAGGACTATGGGCAGGAGAAATCTCATTACAGTGTTTCGACAGTGACCTTTTCGGGAGTGACGGGAATGGCTGCGGACAGCTCGCCGGTGGGGCGGGGTGCCTCGATGGCTGGAGCGTCACTGGTGATTTCCTCACCGATCTCGTAGTGGTTGCGGTCGTTGCTGTGGCGGATGATGAGTTCGCCCAGGAAACCCGTGAGGAAGAGCTGCGTACCCAGCAGCATCGACGTCAACGACAGGTAGAAGTAAGGCGAATCGGTCACCAGACGGTAGCTGTTTCCGCTGTACATGTTGTAGAGTTTGAGGGCGCCAACGACGATGACGGCGATGAAGCCCAGCAGGAACATCAGGCTGCCCAACAGGCCGAAGAAGTGCATCGGCTTGACGCCGAACTTGGCCTGGAACCACAGCGTCAGCAGGTCCAGATAGCCGTTGACAAAGCGGTCAAGTCCAAACTTGGTCGTGCCGTACTTGCGGGCACGGTGCTTCACCTCTTTCTCTCCAATGCGGGTGAAGCCGGCGACTTTGGCCAGATAGGGCACATAGCGGTGCATGTCGCCATACACCTCGATGTGCTTGACGACCTCCTTGCGATAGGCCTTGAGGCCGCAGTTGAAGTCGTGCAGGTTGTGGATGCCGCTCACGCGACGCGCCGTGGCATTGAACAGCTTGGTGGGAATGGTCTTGCTCAGCGGGTCGTAGCGTTTCTTCTTCCAGCCGCTCACCAGGTCGTAGCCATCCTGAGTGATCATGCGGTAGAGCTCCGGAATCTCGTCGGGGCTGTCCTGCAGGTCGGCATCCATGGTGATGATGACATTGCCGCGGGCCCGGTCGAAACCCGTGTTCAGAGCCGGCGACTTGCCGTAGTTGCGACGGAAGGAGACGCCTTTCAACCTCGGGTTGCGCTGGTGCAGGTCCTTGATGACCTCCCATGAGTCGTCGGTGCTGCCGTCGTTGATGAACAGCACCTCATAAGTGTAGCCGTTCTCGTCCATGACGCGTTCTATCCACTCGGCCAGCTCGGGGAGCGATTCGGCCTCATTATATAGCGGTACGATAACTGAAATGTCCATGTCTCGTGTTGTGATGTATATCTTTGGTTATCTTGATGTTAACTCTATTGCTCGTGTTGTGGTGAGAGGGTGTTATTATTCACGTTTGCGGTGCTTGTCAGGCAACTGCCGCTGTGCAATCAGGGCGGTGAGGGCGCTGACCAGCGAACCCGTGAAGGTGACGAACCAGAAGACGCTGGTCACCATCTCGATGGGTGTGGGCAGCAATTTCTCGTCGATGGCAAACTGGAGCGTCTTGAGCATTTCGCTGTCCTTCATCTGCGGCAACGTCTTGTACAGGTCCACTGCTGCCTGGGCCTGGTCGTAAATGAAGCTGGGACGGATGTACTGCAGTACCAAGAAAACAATGAAACTGCAAATCAACGTGCCCAGGATGAACAGCAAGATGCCCAGCATCCACAGGCCCGAATACTCGGTAAACCCGTCGTCCTGGATGAACCGGCGGCGCTGGAAGTAGTAGGTTACAAATGGCGTGCCAAGCAGCAGGACCATGAACAAGAAGTGCAGCGGCAGGAACCAGTCGGCAAAGATGGATGCGATTGCCGTGCACGACATGTACAGGCCAAAGGGGATGCCCCACTCGCCAGCCTGCTGATAGATGCTCTTCTTGGATTCCGTCATAACAAACGGCAAAATTACGCATTTTCCACGACAACAGGCCAAGTTTAGCGGATTTTTTTAATTTGTGCTGGGTCAAACCAAATAATAGTAGTATTTTTGCAATCGTTGAACCTTAAAAAGTAATTTGCTTGTGTCGATAAGCCGAATCCCGCATATAGGGCATGATGCCGCGTCGCGGGTGGCCGCCATTGTGCTGGCCGCTTTGCTGGCCGTGGTGGTGGGCTCGTGCCGCCACAACGCCAGTTGCAGCCATGATTCCGACGAGCATTATGCTCAAGTGAACGGCTTTCTCAAGAATGTGGGCGACTTGGACTCGCTGGCGGCATGGGTTCAACGCTACCATGACCAGGGCGATGCCGTGGGTGAAATCGTAGCATTGAAGTATTACGGTCGAGAGCTCAGGCATCGGTCGCGCTTCGACGAGGCGATTGCCGTGCATGAGAAGGGGCTTGAAATGGCCACTGCTGCCTGCGACACGCTGGGAATCGTCGCCATGCTGAACAACCTGGGCTCAGATTACCGGCACAAGGGTAACTTGAGCAAAGCCAACGGTTTCTATTACAAGGTGTTGCAAATCGAGCCGACCTTTAGTGAGCAAGATTGCAAGGAGTGTGTCAATGAGCGGTTCATGGCGCTCAACGGAATCGGTAACATCGAGTTGGAACTGCGTCATTATGCCCAGGCCGACAGCCTGTTCCATCAATCGCTTAGGGGCGCTCGGTCGTTGGACAGTCATCGGGGCATAGCTGTCAACTGTGCCAGCCTGGGAGACCTCAAGCGTGCCCTTGGCGACACCGATTCGGCCTGGCTGTACAACAACGAGGCGCTGAAGTACAACCGGTTGTTGGACAATAAAAACGGCGAGGCGCAATGCCATCTGAATTTTGGGGAGCTTTATGCCGATGATCGCAATTACTCGCATGCCGAGGCCGAATTCAAGCAAGCCTATGACGAGTTCAAGGAGCAAGGCGACACCTATAACTGGCTGGATGCCTGTCTGTCGCTTGTGGACATGAATATCAAAATGGGCGAGTCCGATGAGGCAAGGCGTTATCTGCAGGAAGCCGAGGCCGAGGCCCTGCACATCAACAGCATGGAGCAACAAGCCAAAGTGTACGACATGTACTTCGACTTGGCGATGAAGGAGGGCGATGTGAAGCGGGCCTTGGACTACCACCTCAAGAGCGGCGAGATGTATGACAGCATTTACGGCCTTGAAAAGAGCAACGAAATGCGTCATCAGATTGCTGAATATGAGGCCAATGTCAAGAAGGGCGAGATGAACGTCCTGAACAAGGACATCAAGCGCCTGCACCGCACGCGCAACCTGATGGGACTGTTCACCATCCTGCTCATTGTCATGGCGGGAGCCATTATAGCGGCTTTGCTTTACGCGACACGCGTTCGCCTGCGCACCCAGCGGCTGATGCGACAGGTCGAAGAGACGCGCTCGTTGTTCTTTACCAACGTGGTGCACCAGTTGCGCACCCCCTTGACGGCCATCATGGGCGCCACCGACGGCATCGTTGCCCAGGCGGCATCGCAGGACGACGCTGCCGCTGCCCGTCAGCGCGAGAATGTGGAGATCATCGAGCGTCAGGGCAACCACCTGCTGCTGCTGGTGGACCGCATTCTGGAGGTGGGTAGCGTGCGCAGCGCCCTCAAGGGACCCGACTGGCGAACGGGCGACGTGGTGGGCTACCTGCGCATGATCGTCGAGAGTTACCGCGAGTCCTGTGTCAACCGGCAGATTGAGCTCACCTATGCCTCTAACGAGAAGGAGGCCGAGGCCGACCTCGTCCCCCAATACCTCAACACCATCGTGGGCAACCTCATCGAGAATGCCATCAACTACAGTAAAGACTATTGCAAGATCAACGTCACATCGCATGTCGATAATGGTCAGCTGATTATCAAGGTGTCGGACAACGGCATCGGCATCGGAGCCGATGACCTGCCGCACGTGTTCGAGGCATTCTACCGTGCTGCGCCTGCCGAGCAGCTGTGCGAGGGCGTCGGCATCGGTTTGACGGTGGTGCACGACATGGTCGCTGTAATGGACGGAAGTGTCGTCGTGGAGAGCACACTAGGCAAGGGCTCGGTATTTACCGTGACGTTGCCTTGCAGTTACCACCAGCATGAGTCCCTCAAACGGCTTGAAATGGTGGTGGATCCGGTGCGCAACGTGGTGCGCAAGCAGACTCAACTGGTCGACAATCATGAGACGGTCCAACCCGGTGGGGACAGGCCTGTTGCGCTCATCGTTGAGGACCATGCCGACGTGGCGCGCCTGATTGGGGCGGCATTAGGCCCGGCTTTTGAAGTGTATTTTGCTTCTAACGGAGAGCAGGGACTGGCGCATGCCGTCGAACTGATACCCGACCTCATCATCACCGACGTGAAAATGCCGTACATGGACGGATTGGAAATGTGCAGGCGCGTGAGGGAATCGCGCCATTTGTGCCACATCCCGGTGATCGTGCTCAGTGCACGCACCAGCGACGTTGACCGCATCCGCGGCATCGAGGCAGGAGCCGATGCCTACATGGTTAAGCCCTTCGTTGCCGAGGAATTGAGAATTCTGGCAACGAAATTGTTGGAAAACAGAAAAATACTCAAGGAAACTTATAGTAATACTGTAAGTATTAAGGAGGCTGTTCCTGAGGTCGAGGATTCCAGCCAGATGGATGATGATGAGTTCTTGGCAGCTTTTGCCGGGCTGG
>JAEEGI010003732.1_pt1 | contig 36195 bp, 26 predicted proteins | sample 8958751 | NCBI WGS metagenome assembly JAEEGI01 (sample SAMN16246545, study PRJNA631951) | gut metagenome | biome: gut microbiome; feature: rumen; material: KS-attached | host: Bos | place: Iran: Karaj | collected 2018-10 | reverse complement strand
GCATCTCAAAGCCGTTGCCATCCCCAATAGCACAGAGACTTTGGGTGAGGGAGCCTTCTTGGGCTGCACTAGCCTAGAAAACCTCACTATAGGCAATACCCTCAAGGAAATTTCCAACAGTGCGTTTGAAGGCTGCACAAGTCTCATCAGCGTCACCATTCCTGGCAATGTCGAGACCATTGGCACGTCTGCGTTCAATGGATGTAATCATCTCTCGAACCTCACCATTAATGAGGGTGTTGTTAACATCAACTCTTCGGCTTTCAGAGATTGTAGCATCTTGCCGGCAGTACGTATTCCCAATACAGTGAAGACTATCGGTAGTTGGGCTTTTCTCTATTGTGTTGAGATGGAGACTTTGACTTTGGGAGAAAAGCTCCAGTCAATTGGCTACCATGCTTTCGATGGCTGCTCGCATCTCAAAGCCGTTGCCATCCCCAATAGCACAGAGACTTTGGGTGAGGGAGCCTTCTTGGGCTGCACTAGCCTAGAAAACCTCACTATAGGCAATACCCTCAAGGAAATCTCCAACAGTGCGTTTGAAGGCTGCACAAGTCTCATCAGCGTCACCATTCCTGGCAATGTCGAGACCATTGGCACGTCTGCATTCAATGGATGTAATCACCTTTCTGACCTCACCATTGATGAGGGTGTCGTTAACATCAACTCTTCGGCTTTCAGAGATTGTAGCATCTTGCCGGCAGTATATCTTCCCAATACAGTGAAGACTATCGGTAGTTGGGCTTTTCTCAATTGTGTTGAGATAGAGACTTTGACATTGGGATACAGCGTCAACACTATCGGTTACGCCGCTTTCAGCGGATGCAATGCCATCAAGACCATTAATTCTTGCAACGAAACTGCACCCGTAATGGATAACGCAAACTGCTTTACTGTATATACTACTGCAAATCTGTTCATTCCCATTGGATCTTCAACCAGTTACGATAACACTAATTATTGGAAGAATTTTACCAGTATCACTGAAAAGGATATGGGCAATACAGGCAAGCCCAAAATTGGTGATGTGGATGGTGATGGACAGGTCAGCATTGCTGATGTGGGCGCCCTTATCGATATCATTCTTAAGAATTAAAACCAAATATCATGCACTCCTGAAGGAATTAGTTCAATATACAGTTAATGAGGGTGTGTCATAATTCTAGCGTTAGGTTTTAATCGGCCTAACGGCCGAGAATTAAGCAAAATTCGTATACCAATCTGTCGAATTTGATTTTTATTATAATTTTATTTATAATTTTGTTAAATTTCTCAAGCGAAGCTTGATTTATGATTATAGGCGTTTGTTATGACACACCCTCCATTTGTCTTATTGAGCTGAGGTTCAGGCTCAATGGGGTTATCCTCGAAAAGACATGCTGCAAATTTACAGCGAGACAGCCAATTCTGTAACTTGCCGCCAATAATATTATTGAACTTCAATTATATCGAAGATTGCTTATCAGCCCATGCAGAAAGCAGGGATGGAAAGAGGCGGTGCCCTGGTGTAGGGCGCCGCCTCGGTGATTAGGTTGTTAAAGCTTGTAGCTTAATGGGTTACTTGATGATGATCTTCATGCCGTTGTGGATGTAGATGCCAGCGGGCAAGTTAGCGGGATTCATCTTCTGACCCATCAGGTTGTAGTAGTTGTTGTCACCCTTAACGTTGGTAACGATCTCGTCGATCGAGGTCTTGGTCTTGGTGGTGAAGATGCAGGAAGGTGTCCAGTCGCTCTCGCCATACTCGTTAACGGCCATTACCTGTACCTCGTAGGTGGTCTCGGGAACCAGACCGGTGATGAGGTAGTCGGTCGAGGTGATGCCGTCAACATAGATCCATTCTGCTTCCTCAACGGGCTCGGGCATCTCGCCAATGAGCACATCGTCGATGTTCAGGCGGAACATGTCAGAAATGTTGTAGTGACGGAATGCGATGTAGCCCTCCATGCCCTCATATTCGCTCAAGTCAACGATGTACTGCTCGATGGGGCTGGTAGCGGTGATGTCCTCAGTCAGCTTCACGAAGTTGTCAGGAGTGCTGGGATCGCCAGTGCAGATATACACTGCAAATATCTCACCTGCATAATTGGGATCCTGGCCTGCAGCATAGAACGACATGCTGGCAGGGAAGGTTACCTTGGGAGTGATCAGCCAATTGTCGGGAGTAAGAGGAACGCCTACGCCTGCATAGCTAGCCGAAGTAGCGCACTTGGTGCCATTGAGACGGATACCGTCGCCGGGATCATCATATCCGGCAGCAATGGGATCCCAAACGAACCAGTCATAGCTGTCACCATTGGCATCGATAGTGGTCCAACCCTCGGGCAGGAGGTTGTTCTCGCAAGCCTCAAAGTCCTCGAAGAAGCCAGTAGCCTCGGGCTGCGGGGTGTAAACGCGATAGCGCAGGCACCATTCGCTGTCATCCTCGTCGGTCCACAGTACAGCACCACTCTTCTGGCCGGGCTCAACGGTTACATCCTCGGGGGTGGTGGGCATGGGAACATCTGTGCCAATCGAGATGTAGTCCACCAGGATACGGAACATATCGTAGCAGTCATAGTGACGGATAGCGAAGCAACCTACAGCACCACCATACTCGCTCAGGTCGAAGGTGTGCTCTTCCCATGTAGTACCGGGAATGATGAATTCTGAAATAGGCACGAAGCATTCCTCGATATTGTCAAAGTCAACTTCGCCAACGCAAACATAAACCTTGATCTTATCGGGATAAGAAGACAAGTAGTTCTCGGTGAAAATCGACAATGTGCCCTCGAGATTTACTTCGGGCGAAATCAGCCAGTTGTCGGGAGTTAGACCTTCTCCGCCATAATAGCTACGCGAGGTCAAGCTGTAGTCACCGCCATTGCAGCTGTAGTAATCGTCAATCTCCCAGCCATAGCCATCGTTATCGGCATCATAGCTAAGCCAACCCTCATACGAGGCGTCGGACTCGAAGTCCCATAAGATCTTGCCGGCCCTGGTCTTCTCGGTAAAGACACGAGGAGTTGAAGCGTCCCAAGCGGGGAGCGGGGTAATCTTAGTCGTCTTCTCACGGTCAGCAACCGACCTCATGGCCTCTGACTTAGTAGCAACGTTCTGGGCCATCACTGGCAATGCCAATGCAGCCATCAAGAGTAAAACTAATTTTTTCATAAGCTAATGTAATTAATGGTTAAACAAAAAGCATGATTTGTATTATTTTGCCTGCAAATTTATCACAAATATTTTAAAATTACAAATAATTTGACCACAAAAAGCAGAAAAACATGAACAACTGTCAAAAGCGCCAAAAACGCTAAAAAGCCTCGTCAGCAACGCCAATAATCAGTCATTGCGTAAGTTATCTCTAAAAAGAACAGCCAGCTGATTGAAAAAATGGGTCTGTTTTTAATTTATCAGAAGGGGTAGCCGACAGAGAAGTGGAACTCGCTGTCGCGTTTGAATTTGGGGTGCAACAGGGGCCAATGTTCCTGGCCGCTGGCGGGATTGTGGGCTTTCATACCCATATCGACACGGACGAGGAAGTACTTGAAGTCCAAGCGGATACCGGCGCCATAGGATGCGGCAATCTGCTCATAGAACTTATTGAACTTGAACACGCCTCCCGGCTGGTCGCTGTAGTCCTTGATGGTCCAGATGTTGCCCGCGTCGAGGAACAGGCCCAACTCAACGACCCAGAAGAGCTTGGCGCGGTATTCAAGATTGACGTCAAAACGGATGTCACCGCACTGGATAATGAAGTCTTCCAACTTGTTGGTGCCGTTGAAGCTGCCAGGGCCCAGGGTGCGAACGCCCCAGCCACGCACGCTGTTGGCGCCACCGCTGTAAAATCGTTTCTCAAAGGGCAGCACGTCGCTGTTGCCGTAGGGGACGGCTACGCCTGCACCCACGTGGAAGGCGATACTCTGGCGATTGTCGATATAGTGGGTAAAGGCATAGTCGGCGTCGGCCTTCACATACTGTGAATAGCGGATGCCCAGTGCCTTGTAGCTGCCATCATCACTGGCCTTTTGCCGTAAGAGATGTGACAGGCCGTAGAGCAGGTTGCCCGCCGTCTCGGCATTGACGCGGATGGTGTACATGTCACGCTGGAAACGTCCCATCTGCAGGACGTTCATCTCGGCCTTGTTGGTGCGGTAAAAGCTGTAGCCCATGCGCATAATCAAGTGGTCGCGGTAACTATTGTACAGCAGCGGATTGGTAATTCGCTGAAAAAACTCGTCATTGGACTTGGGCACACTGATGACGCTCAAGTCCACCAGTGTCAACGTGTGGGCCATGCGACGGCTGCGCTCGGTCCACTGGTATCGCCACGCCCCGCCGGCAATGATGCGCGTGTAATCGGGACGCGCCTGGTAGTCGAAGTTGACGGCAAATGTCGTCGAGGCCTGTATCTTTTGCTTGAAGGAACGGTGCAGGAAGGGGGCCATGAACTTGGGGAAGGTGATGCCCAGTTCGGTCGAGTACTCGCTGTAATTGTTATTGATCAGACCACTCAGATTGCCCGACAGGCTCTCATAGGAAACCCTTCCCTTTGCACTCAGTACCTCGGCTCCCTTGAAGATGTTGCGGTGCTCATAGTCCAACCCCACACCGAAGCCCAAGTCGCCTTCGCTATTGGTACCCTCGAGCGATACCGACACCGTCTGTGACTTGTCGGGCTGCAACAGCACATAGGCATCAACCATGAGCACGCCGTCCACCTTGCCCAGGGGACGCACGTCGATGTTGATCTGCTTGAGGATGTTCAAGCGCCCCAGGGCGCGATAGGTGCGGGTAATGGCCTCGGCATTGTAGAGCTGTCCGGGCTCGATGTGGTTGGCCTCGTCCAGCACGTCCAGCCTGAGGTAACGCTCTCCGCCCTCGATGACCTTCACACCGCTAGGCATCGTCACCACCTCCATGCCTTCAAAGCCGTCATGCATCTCTACCGGATCATAGTTGGTGACATAGACCACATCACGCACGTAGAAAGGCTCGTGATCGGTGTAATAGGGCATGCGGTCGTTGCGGTAGGGGTCACGGCTGTTGAGTGTCAGGTCGACAGCGTGGGAGTTGGCAGCCGTGTCGGCAATAAAGGTGATATACTCCTTGTTGAAGGCATAGTAGCCGTGGTTGCGTAGATTCTCGGTGATGCCTTGCCGCCACTCGTCCAGGCGGTTATAGTTGAGCAGGTCGCCCTGGCGCACCGTAAAATGGGCCGAGTCGGCCAAGATGATTTCGCGCAGGTCCTCGTCGGGGATTTCGTAGTCGATTGAGCGGATATAATAGGGCTCACCCAGCGTGATGTCATAGTTGACCCGAGCCTTGCGTTTAACGCTGTCGGCATCCACTTGATAGGTGACCTTATTATTCATGAAGCCACGGTTGCTCAGGGCCATATGCAACTGGTCGGCACTGGCAACGGTGAGCGTGCTGTCATAGATGACAGGCGGCGTGCCCACACGCTGAATCCAGCGATTAAACCACTTGGTGGAGTCCTTGCCCGAGATGTTGTAAAAAGCCAGCTGCAGCTTGAGTCCGCCCAGCACGCGATGGTTGGCGTTTTGCCGCAGGTAGTTGTATAGTTGCGTTTTCTCTACATCCTTGTGAGGGTCGGCAACGTTGATGTTGACCTTGTCGAGCAGCAACTTGCCCTGCGGCACATGTTTGGTCGAACTGCACGCCGTCATCACCGCCACCAGGACGATGATGACGAGCATCACCACACTATGTACCCATCTCCTCACACCAAAAAGGTAATGTCCTAAAACCTAATGCCTAAAGCCTAAAACCTAACGCCTAAAGCCTAAAACCTAACGCCTAATAAGCCTCCACAAAATTACGCTGAGCCTTCTCGACGAGCAAATCAAAGCCCGGCTCACCGCGCAACGACTTGAGGTTGACAGGCGACAGCTCGTCATACTGCAACCTGTAACGGCTTCCATAGCCCTGGTTTATAGCCTTCTGCAGATACTCCATGGCCTTGTAGTTATCGCCACGCAGTGCCATAAAGACGGCTGCATAGTAGAAGTTCTCACCTCCCGGCTGATTGACCGATGTCACTTGCTGGAGCCAGCGCAGGGCATCGTTGTCACGGCCCAATTCACTCAGGCCGATACCCTTGAGGTCATAGACATCATCACTCAACCGGCTCATGATATTATAGTCCTTGACGGCAAGTTTCAGATTGTCCATCCGCTTCAGCAACTGGGCACGAGCCAACAGTGCCTCGGCATTGCCGGGCTCGTTGGCTACAGCGGCATTGAGGTAGCCCAGGGCATCCTTGTCCTTGCCTTGGCCCGACAGCAGCGCAGCCTTGGCAACGAGCATGGGCACATACTGCGGTGCTATCGCCGAGCAGCGGTTCAACACCTCCATGGCAGTATCGTAATGGCCGCCGTCGCCCACGTTGAACTCGGCAAGCGCCTTCATCAGGTAATACTCGGGCTGTGACGGATCACGGTTCAAGGCCTGGTCGGCAGCCACCAGAGCCTCGTCATAGCGAGCCAGCTCCAAGTAGCACTTGGCCAGGTTATAATAGACGGTGTGGTTGTCATACAGGCCATTGCGCTTGATGATATTGAGGTCGCGCAGCGCCTGGCCATAGCGTGAATGGTCGATGGCGATGTTGGCACGCAGGTAACGGTACATGCCGCCCATATCGGGGCTCATGTCGGCCATAGTGGCCAGCGAGTTCATCACGGCGTCGTAGTGTGTATCACTCAGGTCGAAAAGGCTCTGGGCAGCATTGCCGCCATCACCCACGGTCATGCCTTGCATCAGGTCCCTTACCGCAGCATTGATGTCGCCCTGACGGGCATAGATGTCGGCGCGGTTGACAAAGACCTGAGGCTCGACACGGAAGAGTTCCACCGCCTTGGTCACATATTCGAGGGCGCCCTTGGCATTGCCACGGGCCTGCTCCACTTGAGCCATGCCGTACATCGCGTCATAGTTCATCGACTCGGCACGCAGGATGGTCTTGAAAGCCTTCTCGGCGGCATTGAGGTTGCCTGACTTGAGGTTTGCCTTGGCAATCATGTCGGTACATGCCAGCGATTTGGGCTGCAGTTCCTGAGCCAGACGCAAGTCGGCCAACTCGCTCGTGTAGTCGTGGCGGGCATCGCTGATGCGTGCGCGCAGGATGTATTCGTCAAAGCGCAACTCCTTGTCCGTCTTGGGTGTGAGCAGCATCGCCTGGTTCACGTCGGCAATGGCAGCGTTGTATTCACCATTATAGTAGTGCTGGTAGGCACGGGCGAACATGGTATTATAGTCGTTAGGGTCCTGAGCGAGCTTTTCGTCATAGACTTTCATCACCGCGTCGGTGATTTTGTCCCTGAGCACAGGGTCGCTGCTCTGGGCCACAGCGGTCATCGCGCACATGACGGCGATGAGCAGGATAATGAACTGTCTTGTATGATTCATAATGCAAGTGGTTATAGGCAATAACTGTTACAGTTTGTTGTCAATTCTGATGATGGTCTCACGCAGCTGGGTCAAGCGGGAGAGCAAGCCCTCGAGCAAATCCAGACGCAGCATGTTGGCACCGTCGCTCTTGGCCACCGAGGGATCCTGGTGGGTTTCCAGGAACAGGCCGTCGGCACCGGCAGCAATGGCGGCACGCGCCATCGTCTCGATGAGTTCAGGACGACCACCGGTTACTCCCCCACCCTGATTGGGCTGCTGCAGCGAGTGGGTGACATCGACAATGACGGGAGCAAACGCCTGCATCACAGGCACGCCCCTGAAGTCCACTACCAGGTCCTGATAGCCGAATGTGGTGCCGCGCTCGGTGATGGCCACATCGTCATTACCGGCGTCGCGCACCTTTTGCACGGCAAAGCGCATCGACTCGGGAGCCAGGAACTGACCCTTCTTGATGTTCACCATGCGGCCCGTGTGGGCAGCAGCGACCAGCAGTTCGGTCTGGCGGCACAGGAAGGCCGGAATCTGCAGCACATCAACGTACTCGGCAGCGATATCGGCCTCGACGGGTTCGTGGATGTCGGTCACTACGGGTATCTTAAAAGTCTCACCCACCTTGCGCAGGATGCGCAGCGCCTTCTCGTCACCGATGCCGGTGAACGAATCCATGCGCGAGCGGTTGGCCTTGCGGTAACTGCCCTTGAACACGTAAGGGATATTCAGCGCCTGGGTAATCTTCATCGCCTTTTCGGCAATATCGAGTGCCATCTCTTCGCCCTCAATCACACAGGGGCCGGCCAGCAGGAAGAAATTGTGCTTTGGCGATGCCAATAATTCTTTTATCATCATTTCGTCTATATTTTTAAACCTTAAACTTTACACTTCGCGCTTTGGTCCAAAGCGTGAATAAAGGCTACCGCCATCAGTCCGGCGGTCTCGGTGCGCAGGCGGCTCTCGCCCAGTGTCACAGGCACAAAGCCGGCAGCAGTGGCAGCCTGCACCTCCTCGGGGCTGAAGTCGCCCTCGGGCCCGATGAGCACCATCACGTCGGTGCCCGGCCGATAGGCTCCGGCCAGCGTCTGTCGCTGCTCTCGAGGCAACAGCGCATCACAATAGGCAATGCAGCGCGTGCCCTCAAAGGGTTCGTTGACCACCTGCTCGACAGGGGTCATCTCGTCGAGCCGGGGCAGGGTCGCCTTGAGCGACTGTTTCATGGCCGACACCATGATTTTCTTCAAGCGCTCGGTCTTCAGTACCGTGCGCTCGCTGTTGTGGCACCGCAGCGGGATGATGCGGTCCACGCCCATCTCCACACATTTCTCGGCAAGCCACTCGATGCGGTCCAGATTCTTGGTGGGTGCGATGGCCAGCACAATGCGGTGTCCCCAGTGCGGCGTCTGCACCTCCTTGTCCAGCACCTCGATGGCACACCGCTTGGGATGCGCCATCGTGATGCGGCAAGTATATAGGGTTCCGTTTCCGTCCACCACCTCGATGGTGTCGCCCTCGGCCATGCGTAACACCTTGACGCAGTGCTTGGAATCCTCCTCGCCCAGCGTCAACGTGTCGGCTATGTCCGGACAATAGAAACGGTGCATTCTAGTTTCTAGTTTCTAGTTGTTAGTCCTTAGTTTTTAGTGAACTGACAACTGTGTCATTTTTTGTCTTCGCGCACGTGCTTGTACTTGAACAAGAACATGAACGAAACGGCTACCACAAGGGCAAACGTTGCGAAGATGTACCATGCGGTGCTCCAGCTTGTTGCTGTATTGCCCACCAGGAAGCCGTCCTCGGTCCAGTGGCACAGGCTGTTGACGATGGCACCGGCTGCCAGCGTACCGATGGTGGCACCCAAACCGTTGGTCATCAGCATGAACAGACCCTGGGCCGATGCCTTGACGTCGGGAGCGCACTCCTTGTCGACAAAGATACCGCCCGAGACGTTGAAGAAGTCGAACGCAACGCCATAAACCAGACACGACAGCACGATGAGGATGACACCCGGGAATGCGGGATTGCCGGCACCGAAGAAGCCGAACCTCAATACCCAGGCAAACATGGCGATCAACATCACCACCTTGATGCCGTAACGTTTCAGGAAGAACGGGATCAGCAGGATGCACAGGGCCTCGGCAATCTGCGAGAGCGACACGAGCATGGTGGCGTTGTTGGCGCCGAAGGTGTCGGCCATCGCGGGATCACTCTTGAAGTGGGTCAGATAGGGAGTGGCAAAACCGTTGGTCACCTGCAGGGACATACCCAGCATGGCCGAGAAGATGAAGAACATGGCCATCTTCTTGGTCTTGAACAACTTGAAGGCGCTCAAGCCCAGCTGCTCGGCCAGCGACTGCGACTCCTTCTTGACCAGCTTGCACTCGGGCAAGGTGAAGCAGTACAGGAACAGCACCAAGCTCAGCAGGCCCGATACCACAAACTGCATGTAGGTGTACTGGAACTTGTCGGCACTCTCACCCAGCGTGAAACCGAAGCTGCCGCCCTCAAGCACAGCGCAGTTGACAAACCACATCGTGCAGATGAAGCCGATGGTACCGAACACGCGGATGGGCGGGAAGTCCTTCTCGGTGTCCATGCCGTTTTCCTTGAGGATGGTGAACGCGGCAGTGTTGGACAACGCCAGCGTGGGCATGTAGAATGCTACACTCAAGGTATAAATGGTGATGAAGGCCACCTTATCGGGCATCGGATTGGTCATGCCCATGTAGGCCAATGCGAGCATCGCCATACCGGCAATCAGATGGCAGATGCCCAGCAGACGCTGTGGCTGGATATACTTGTCGGCAACAATACCCATCAGGGTGGGCATAAAGATCGACACGATACCCTGGATGGCATAGAACCAAGAAATCTCGGCACCCATGCCGGCACGTCCCAGATAGTTGCCCATGCAGGTCAGGTAGGCACCCCACACGGCGAACTCCAGGAAATTCATCACAATGAGTCTTAACTTCAAATTCTTCATAAGATATCCTATTATTAATGTTTAATTGGCAAAGATAGTGCAAGCCGAGCACAGAACAAAGAATTTATTCTTTTTTATGTCGAGGCGCAGCCTATTTTCGCCGTCAGGCAAAGATAGTGCAAGCCGAGCACAGAACAAAAGAATTTATTCTTTTTTATGTCGAGGCGCAGCCTGATTAGCCATCTCGCAAAGATAGTAAAAAAACGGCGATTATTCGCCGCTTTGTTGCGCATTCGTCTTCTGAGCGATGATTTTTTGGATTTTGGCGGCACGCTCATACTCCTCCTTATCCACATAGTGCTGCATGCGGCGCTCCAGTTTCTCGACAGGCAAGTCCTCGAGCCGCACGGGTTTCTGGGGCTTGTAGTCACCGTCACGTCGCCACTCATAGCTGGTGAGGTTCATCACCTCGGGCGTCGTGTAGATGGGTGAGCCGGTGCGCAAGGCGATAGCGATGGCGTCGCTCGTGCGCGAGTCAATGTCCACTTGCGTCTCGCCGTTGCTCACATGCAGCATCGCGGCAAACACGCCGTCCTTAAAGCTGTAGATGGTAACCCGTTTCAACTCGATGCCGTAGGCATGAAACATGCTCACAAACAAGTCATGGGTCAAGGGCCGCGACGGCAGCACCTGCTCCAGGTTCACAGCGATGGACTGTGCCTCGGCAGCACCGACGACGATGGGGATGCGCCGTGCCTCGTCGGGGGTACTGTCGGCATTCTCGAGCAGCAGGGCATAAGCACCGGGCTGTACCTCGCTACGGGTAATGCCTAACACCTTCAACGCTATCAGATTTTCGTTCTCCATTTCAAAACATCTTTTACCGCTTGCAAAAATAGCGAGATTTCCCGATTGTACCAAGCATTGTCAATAACTTTACGGAACAGAGTTGACCAGCCGGTCATAGTCCAGGTCGTCATAGATGAGCCGCTTGGCAGGACGATAGGCGGGATGCAGCACGTTGCGGGCGCTGTCGTTCCACTGGCTGTCGACCATGCCGAGCCACAACATCATCTGCCCCAGATTGTCGCTCATGAACGGGCGGGCTGCCGCGCCATCGATGGCGGCGACACGGTCGGGGTAACGCTGCTTGTAGAGCGGCGAATACCATACCAGCAGGGGAATGCTGTTCTCGTAGCGCACCATCTGGGCCGTCTTTTGGGGATTGTGGTCACGCTCCATGAAATCACGGTAGTCAAACACCTCCTCGCCATGGTCGCTCAGCATCACCACCACGGCATTGCGGTCACGGTAATGGTCCAGGATGCCGGCCAGCACGGCATCGTTGTAACGGGTTGCACGGTCATAATCGAGCATGATGCCGCGATGCCGCTCATCGATATAGGAGGCAGTAGCATTCGGAACATCGGCGGCAGTCCACACCTCCCACTCGGGCGTGTGGGGATAGCGCGCGCCATAGTCGGTGTGCTGGCCCATCAGGTGGAAAATCACGAGCCGACGGGCAGCGGGTTTCCACTGGCTGTAATATTGATTCACCAGGTCGCCGTCAAACTCACAGACGGTGTCATTAACGGCATGATAGACCTGTTGCACGATCTCGGGAGCAAACAGGAACGAATTGAGCGATGCGGCAAACGTCTCGCCCACCATGAAGTTGCGCTGGTTGTCCCACAGGTCAATTTGCCAGCCTGCCCTGCGCATGACGGCGGGCCACATCGGCTTCTCATACCATTTCTCGCCATGGCCTATACTGTTCAGGCTGAGCATGTTCTGGATGGTGACACTCGTCAGGTTGAAGGGCGCGATGGCATCGGTGAATACCGTGAGCAAACCCTTGTCGCGCTCGGCTGCCATCAGCGGGGACGTTTCCAGCGAGTACCCGTACAGGCTGGAATGCCACTTGTTGTAGCTCTCGCCGATGACCAGAACGAGTTCCAACGAGTCGGCGGCACACACCGCTTGGCCCATGGTCGCTGCCTTGACGGCACGGTCGATGGCAACTTGCGTTTCCTGGCGCTGGAACTTCAGCGTCAATATCGACGAATTCAGCGTCGAGAACACGTCATTGCTGTGGTAACGCGCCTCGGCCATCTCCAATTCATACAGGCTGTGATAAGGCATCACCAGCTTGTGACCCAGCCACAATCCCTGCAACAACATGGCTACCAGCACAATAGCAGCAATCACGGTTGGCACAGGGCGCAACAGGAACTGAGCGACGGGGCGCCGTTTCCACTCGGCAATGAGCGCCACAATCAGGGTAAATCCCGCTATCAGCAGCGCCCGTTGTGTGCCATGGGCGCCAATCCACGAGCGCAGGAATTCGCTGCTCTCGCCGCGGTTTGTCTCGGCCAGCAACTGCAACACTTGGGGAGTATAGGACGTGTGGAAATTCCGCATCAGGAACAGCGCCACCACCCACTGCAGTATCAAAACTATGTAAATCAGCGTTTTGACAAGCCTTTTGTGTGGCAATTTAGAGACCAGCCACACGACCAGCGTGGCCACGACGGCTACAACGCACATGTTGCACAAGGCCCCCAAAAACACGCCGGCAGGCAGCTCATGAAACCACCGCCAGTGGTACTCCATGCTCTGCCACGACTGTGGCACCAGCGTGACGAGCATCGTGAGCCACAACGGCCACTCCTGGGCCACTGGGCGCACAAACGCAGGCAACATCGACAGGATTTTATGATTTTTCTCTTTATGGATGGCGGTGTTCATCGGCATTATTGCTGGTTCACGGACAATCAGTTGGTGATGATGCCACTGCCATAGCACAACTCACCCCGCGCATCATAGATGACGGCAAACTGCCCTGGGGCGATGCCTTGCACGTCCTCCTCGCTCTCGACAACCCACTGGCGGTCTTCGATGTGGGTAAGCTTGCCGCGCATGATGTGGGGAGTGTGGCGGTTCTTGAACATGATGTCAACCGGCCCCTCGGTTCCCTCCCACGGGTTGCCCGAGATGAAGTGCATCTCGTCGAGCCGCAACGTGCGGCCATACTGCTTGGCCGTGCCGTAGCCGTTGGAGACGTAGATGACGTTCTCCTTGACATTCTTGCGCACCACATACCACGGGCCGCCGCTCAGGCCCAAGCCCTTGCGCTGGCCGATGGTGTGGAACCAATAGCCGCGGTGCTCACCCAGTTTGCGGCCCGTTTCCAGCTCGATGATGGGACCGGGACGCTCGCCCAGGTGGCGGCGGATAAAGTCATTGTAATCGATTTGACCCAGAAAGCAGATGCCCTGGCTGTCGCGGCGATGCGCGTTGGGCAGGTGGGCAGCCTCGGCAATGCGACGCACTTCCTCCTTGGGCATGTTGCCGATGGGGAACATGACGTGCAGCAACTGCTCATAGGTAATCTGGGCCAGGAAGTCGGTCTGGTCCTTGACGGGATCGACCGCAGTGGCCAGGTATTTGACGCCATCGACCATGCGTGTTGTGGCATAGTGGCCAGTGGCGGTCATGTCAAAGTCCTTGCCCCACCGCTGCTCGAAAAAGCCGAACTTGATCATGCGGTTGCACATCATGTCGGGGTTGGGCGTGAGGCCCTCACGCACGGTGCGCAGGGCATATTCCATCACATGGTCCCAGTACTCCTCGTGCAGTGACACTACCTCAAGGGGCAAGCCATAGCGGTGCGCAATCAGGGTGCACATCTCGATGTCCTCTTCGGCACTGCAGTCGCCCTCGTCATTATCCATGCCGATGCGAATGTAAAACAGGTGCAGGTCCTCGCCCTGCTCCTTGAGTTGGTGGACCACTACTGCGCTGTCCACGCCTCCCGATATGAGAACTGCAATGCTCACTGAGTTTTTAGTTTTTAGTCCTTAGTTGTTAGTTGTTTGACCATCAGGCGTTGTCGATGACATGCTCGTCGTCGGCGCTCTCGGTGAAATGGGCGGCAATGATGTAATCCAGCGATATTTTGCCGGGACCTGCCAGCAGCAGAAAGACAAAGATGCCGATGAACATTACCGGGTAGCCGGGCTGAAAGTTAAACAGCTGATTGGTAATAGAATCGGGCGAAGACATGATGATGTTCTCGGCAACAAGCATCAATGCCATGGGGAAAAGCACAGCCAGACGGGTGAGCAGACCCAGCATGATGCAAACGGCACACAACAGCTCGAGCGCCACCAGCACCGTCATCGACATTTCGGGACTCATGCCCAAAAAGCCCTGAAACGTGGGCACTATCTGCTCAAAACTCAGCATCTGGCGGATGCACAGCTGCAGGAACATGATACCAGTGAACAGGCGCAGGAACAGGCGTGACAAGTTGCTGTAGGTGTGGCCCGCACTATAGAGGAACAAGTTCTTGAAAAATCGTGTCATATCGCTATCTATTGAACTTAAATTTCTAAACCGATACTAAAACAACCCAAGGCGAATATCTTGTGAGCCAAGAAATTAATAATTCGGGTTCACTGCCGACATCAACCCCTCGACCGAGAGGCTCTTATTCACAATCTTGCGCTCGCCATCCAGCACATAGCAGCATGGGAAGAGGCGCAAGTCGAGCTGACTTGACAGGCTCTCGCTGCAACCCACGGTCCAGTTGTCGCAATAGCCTGCCGCTGCTGTAGCCCATTCGCTGCTGTAACCATTCATCGACAGGCACAACAACTTGGCATTGCCCGACTCGAGCAATGCGTTCAAGGCCACATCGGTGCTCAGTCGCAGGCGGCCAATCGTGCTGTCGGTACTGCCGTCAACAAACAACAGGATATAGGTATCACACTCGGGCAATTCGCTCAAGCGATGCTTCAACCCGTCAATGCCAACATACTCAAAATCAAGCTCTGCGCCCACCTGGACAGCATTGATGCGTGCCAACTGGCTTCCATAATAATCACGCACCTGCTTGGAGATGCTCTTGTTGGATGCAATCGGCTTAATGAAAGCCACATATACCTCATCGCTCCAGTATTCGGCCTCAGGACCGTAGAGCGCGCGCTCGGCAACCTCGCCCAGCTTCATCAGGTTTGTCGTGTTGGACTGTGCCTTGTTGACCAGATCACGCACCACCGACAAGACGATGTTGCGGTGTGAATAGCGGAAGAAATCGACAAAGTCACGGAAAGTGTTCTCAAACGCCGCCTCGTCGGTCACCGGTTTGCTGATGTCGTAATTGTCCCAAAAATGGGTGATGATATAGTTGCAACGGCTCTCCAGGCTGGAGCAGCTGTCGGGCGCCATCGGGTAGGCGAACAGGGTGCCAGGCTGCTGCTCGGCCAGTTGAACCTGGGCCGACGCCAGCGGGCACATCAAGAATAATGCTATGATAAAGAAGAAATAACGTTTCATTGTCGTCTTTAGTTTCACTTCTAACCTGCTAAATTACTACAAATGCGACAAACGCAAGGCATCACTCCCGAAAAAAGACAGAATTACAACATTTTTTCACAGTCACGGCTCATCAACTGCCGCAACACCCCACGCAAAGGCGCTAAGGCGCTAAGCATTAAAACAACCATAACAACTATTTGCGTTAACCACCATAACAACTATTCATTTGGGGCATCTGCGTTGATAGGTTTCATGATAAGGGGTTAAGGCGCTATCTTCTATGTTCTTCAAGTGTTTTAAAAAAGTGTGCAGGAAGCGGGTGTTCCCTGTTTCCTGCACCTCAAAAAAGGCCTTCATTGAATCCAATACAGTTTTCAAGCGTAATTATCGAAGGGCAATGAAGGCAAATTGATGTTGCAAAGGTAATAGACACATGACTGCCCAGACTAGGAATAGCAAAAGAAAAAGCTTGGAGTTTTTTGTTTATTTTTTCCCGACACTTGTGTTTTTTTGACCGCACAAAATCATAAATAATTAATTTATAGCGATTTATCAAAACAAGACCACATTCAGTCAACCTAAACCCAATCTTCATCCATTTGTCGCTCTCCGCTTCTGATATTCAAAATAAGCGGGCAATAAGTTGCATATTCATTCTGTTTATAGTAACTTTGCCCTCTCATGTTTTTATTGCTATAGAAGTTTTGAGTATTTTAACGCTTCTAATATCATTTTTATTAACCATCAAAAGACTAATTAAAACAAATGAAGAGATTCACATCAATTGCAGCACTTGCCGTCATTGCACTCATGGGAATGCAGTCGATGGCCCAAGGACTGACACTTAGAGGTATTTACCAGACCAGCCGTGACAACGATTACCCCAATGGGGTGTACAGCGAGTACGTGGGTTACAACTACAACCTGTATAAACCCATCTTTATCGTTCAGCAAGGCGTGTACAAAATGGAATGGGATGGCAACAGTGTGGCCAAGCCCGAAAAAGATCCCGCTGTGAATGCGGCAGATTTCTACGAGAACGGCCGTTTCACCGATGATGCCAAGGCGCTGTGGGCCAGCAACTTCAACATGATGTATGCCAACTCGGGCGCAATTATCCACAATGGCGTGCTCACTACCATCATGTCACGCACCGACATGCAGAACCCCGACGGCACATGGGTGACCAACGACACCAACCGCTTCGCTATCCGCAGGTGGGATGCCCGCACCTTCGATCTGCTTAGCGCCGGCGACGATTACCGTCCAGCATGGGATTGCCTGGAATCGGCAGGCATGGCTGTCAACCCCAAGGACGGCAAGGTCTATGGCTTGTTCCACATCACCAACAAGTACCTGCCCGACTCCATCCTGAACGATCCGGACTTTTTTGCCGACGAGAACACCGACTCGACCGACAGCGGCTATGCCATCTGTACCATCGACCTCGACAAGATGGAAATTAGCCAGATCACTCCGGGCTTATACTATCTGAACTTTGTCACCTTTGCCATCAACAGCGAGGGACGCGCTTTTGCCATGACCAGTGGCGGCGGCACGGCAGCCCAGCCTGCAGCCGACGGCAAGATTTATGATATCGACGGCGAACTCTCAGGCGCTCATGTGATGGAATTTGACCTGACTACGGGACTCATGCTTGAAGATAACCGTACAAGCACCGGCTATTGCTCACAGGTGAAGCGACAGGCAGCCTGCTTCAGCAAGAATAATCCCAACAAAATGTACTGGATGGGTTACTTCAATAGCGGTATGGGATTTGATGGCTACGGCAACTGGAATCCCCTGAGCGACCTCAACTGGATAGAGAACGGCAAGTATGATACTGCCCTCTACGAGGTGGACATCACCACCGGCGAGGCAATCCGCCTGGGCATTATCGAGGACCGCTACCTGTTTGCCTATATGTGGGTGGACGGTGAAGAAGAGCCCGAGCTGCCTGCAGGCCTGCGTGGCGACGTGGATGGTGACGGTGGCATAAACGTCAACGACCTTACGCTCTTGGTTGACTACCTGCTCAGCCACAACTCGACTGGTATCGACCTTGGGAATGCCGACTGCGACCTGAACACCGAGGTCACCATCAGTGACGCCACTGCCCTGATCGACTATCTGCTCAGCACCGAGTGGTAATAGGCGGCACTAATCCGCAAACAACAAGAAAGCTGGCCCCGCAATGGAGGCCAGCTTTCTTGTTTACAGGTCAATACCGCCCTGTGGGTGGAATCACTTGATATAGGGTTTAATGGCGTCACGCCAGATGAGGTAGCCCTTGCCCATGAGGTGCAGACCGTCGTTAGTCAGGTCGGCGCGCAAGCGGCCCTGTTCATCCACAAACAGCGGATACAGGTTAATCCATGTCACGCCCTGACGACGTGCCACCTGCTCGAGCATCTCATTGGCCTCGACGACGACATGGTCACGGCCCTTGAGCAGTTTCCACTCGCGCACGTCGTTGTTAAACGGCAACAGGCTCTGCAGATAGATTTTGGTCCTGGGCGAACCTTTCTTCACCATCATGATGAGTTTCTCGGTCACACGGGCGATGCTGTCGGCACTCACGTCGTGCGAGATGTCGTTCACGCCGCACATGATGAACAGCTTCTTGGGCTGTCCCTCGATGATGGGCCCAATGCGGTCAATCATTCCCTGGACGATGTCGCCCACGATGCCGCGGTTCTTGATATGCCTGTTGTTCAGCAGCTCGTTGAACTCGCAGCCGTCGGTCAGGCTGTTGCCCAGCATGACGACATCCTTCTTGCTGATGGGCAACTCGTCGAAGAGCGTCGCCCGTCGCGCATAGTACACGTCCTGGTTGGCCTGGGCTACAGCAGTGATGCACATCAGTACCCCCACAACCAAAAACACTAACCTCCTCATCATCAAAAATAACTATTAACTGTAAACTGTAAACTGTAAACTATTAACTGCCCCTGTAGGCATCGATGGCCTTTTTTACCGAGCCGTGGAGCAGCAGCAGGCGCTTGGCCTCCTCGTACGGCAATTTCAGTTCCTCGACAATCCAACGGGTACCGCGGTCCACGAGTTTCTGGTTGGTGAGCTGCATGTTCACCATCTTGTTGCCCTTGACGCGTCCCATCTGTATCATCACAGTGGTCGAAATCATGTTGCAGATCATCTTCTGCCCCGTTCCGCTCTTCATGCGAGAACTGCCCGTTACGAACTCTGGCCCGACAACCATCTCGATGGCAATCTCGGCGGCCTCGCTCACGGGAGCACCGGGATTGCTGGTGATGGCAGCGGTGAGACAGCCGTTGGCACGTGCGTCACGCAGGGCACCGATGACATAGGGGGTTGTTCCCGATGCGGCGATGCCGATGACGGTGTCGAGTGGCGTCACCTTGTGCTCCTGCAGGTCTTTCCAACCCTGGGTAGTATCGTCCTCGGCATTCTCGACAGCGTTGCGCAATGCGATATCACCGCCGGCAATGATGCCGATAATCCAGTCGGGAGACATGCCGAAGGTGGGCGGTATCTCACTCGCGTCAAGCACGCCCAAGCGGCCACTGGTGCCGGCACCCATATAGAAGATGCGGCCACCCTTCTTCATGCGCTCGACGATGCCCTTCACCAGGCGCTCGATCTGCGGGATGGTCTTCTGTACCGCATCGGCCACCTTGTGGTCCTCCTGGTTGATATCGGTGAGGAGTTCAAGCACCGACTTCTTTTCCAGGTTATCGTATAGCGACGGTTGTTCGCTGATTTTCTCAAAACCCATAATCTTATCAAATTTTCATTCTACTACTATTCTTTTACAGTCGGCCTTCACGCCTCGGCCGAGTGGTACTTCACCAGACCCTCCATCGGGTCCTTGATGATCGTACCGATAGTGATGCCCAGCGCTTGGGCAGCCTCTTGCAGCACAGACTTCTGGAAGAAGGCTATCGAGCCCACGAAGTTGCAGGGCAGTTCCTTGTAATTGGGATAGCTGGCCACGTTGCGGGTAAAGAAGTCGGTGAACGAGCGCAGCACGATGTTGTGGATCGACGGCTCGTCGATGTTATGCTCCAGGAAGGGGGCAAACTGGGCCAGGAAACGGTTGGCGGCGGGCTTGCGGTAAACCGACGTGATAATCGTCGTGTAGTCCAGGTTGTACTCCTTCATGAACTTGTCGCACAGGTGCTGCGGCAGCTGCTTCTTGAGCACATCCCCCACGAGCAGTTTGCCCAACACGGCACCGCTGCCCTCATCGCCCAGGATATAGCCCAGGGGCGACACGTTCATCACCACCTTCTCGCCATCGTAGTAGCACGAGTTGCTACCCGTGCCCATGATGCAGGCGATGCCAGGCTCGCGTCCACAAACTGAACGCGCTGCAGCCAGCAGGTCACTGGCCACCTCAATCTTGCCAGCCGTGGCAAAGTTGGCACGCAAGGCATTGATTACCTGCTGCTTGATCTCGTCCGAGATGATGCCGGCACCATAGTAATGGATTTCGTCCACCTTGTAGTTGGTCAGGTGGGGCATCAGCTCGCGTTTGATCTGTTCCTTCATCTCCTCCTCGGTGAGCAGGAGAGCATTCATTCCGGTAGTGAAGATTTGCGCTACCTTTTCTTTTCCATTGAGCAGCGTCCAGTTGATCTTGGTGGAGCCGCAATCAGCAATAAGAATCATCATTGTATTATAGTTTTTAGTTGTTAGTTTTTAGTTGTTAGTTGATTTCTAGATGTTCTAGACTATCTAGATTTTCTAGATTTTGATATAGATTTTCTTCTTGTACAGCACGTGAGCAATTACCCAGTTGAGCAGCACAAAGGCGATGGCATACAAGGCCGATGCCGTGTACTCGTTGCAGAACGACTGGAAGAAATGGTAAACCGCGCTGTGGATGGTGATGTTGCCGCCCTCGGCATCATGCCCGATGGGGATGGCGCCAAACAGGATAGCCAACACGGTACCGATCACATAGATGGCCAGCGGGTTAACACCAAAGGACTCAAAGAAGCGCGTCCAGCGGCCTTTCTTGCCCTTGATATCGACAAAGTGGATGAGCATCGCCTGGATGCACATGGCCATGCCGCAGGTGATGAGCACAAACGTCGAGGACCACATCTTCTTGCCACAGGGGATGCCATACTGCAGCAGCCAGCCGGCCAGCAGCATCACAGTGCCCCACAGCAGCATCGTGGTCACGCGCTCGGTGTTGTTGTAAACACTCAATATCATGCGGCCCACCAGATAACCGATGAGCACGTGGGCAATGCAAGGCAGGGTGCTCAGGATGCCCTCGGGGTCAAACGAGATCTGCTCACCGTATGCACTCTCGTGGTACATGTGGTCGGTGCCCAGGATGCTGTTGTCGATCTGGGCGATGATGTTGTCGAGCGAGAACTCATAGCCGTTGCCAAAGCCCAATATCAGCGCATAGGCCACCAATATGATGCCCACAAGCCACGGGATGAATTTGCGCTTGAACAGCACGGCGCACAGCGACCCGAAGAAATAGACCAGCGCCAATCGCTGGAACACACCCAGGTAACGCAACGTGTCCAGGTTGTTCACGGCATCGGCAAAGGCGTCACCACGGCACAGGCCGCGCACCAGATGGCCGAACCACTGCACGATCCAGCCGATGAGGAAGAGGACGACCGTGCGGCGCACGATTTTCCACAGCAGTTCCTTGGACATCTTGTAGTTGAACTTCTTCAACGAGAACGCCATCGACACACCCATGCAGAAGACGAAGAACGGGAACACCAGGTCGGTGGGCGACAACCCGATCCAGTCGGCATGTGCCAGCGGACGGTACAGGTAGCTCCATGTGCCGGGATTGTTCACCAGCAGCATGCCTGCGATAGTGATACCTCGCAGGATGTCGAGCGACAGCAGTCGTTTATTGTCTTTAGCCATAATACAGCTGATTTAATTCTTAGTGATAGAGGTAATATTTTGCGGAACGGATCTTGAAGACCTCAACATCCTTGTTCCAGTAGTCGATCATGTCGGCGACCTTGTAACGCTTGACAAAGCGCTCACGAATCTCCTTGGTGCCACACACCTTGTCGAACATATTGTAGCGCTTGGCATTCTGCTCAAACAGTTCCACATTTGGATACATCTCGTGGATGACCTGCAGGAAGTAGAACTGCGTCATGCACAGGTTGGCAGCATCGGGGTCGGTGATATAGGTCTGCACGCCGTGCACCTCCTGCAGCGACTTGTCTACCGCCACGCTCAAGGCGAAGAACGGCTTGTAGTTGATGGGACGGAACTGCAGGCCCGGCAGATTCAGGGCATTCATGTTCATCGCCAGCGAGTCGGCGTTGATCCACGAGGCGGCAAACGTCTGGAACGGCAGCGTGTAGCCGATGCCGGTGTTGAAGATGTACAGTTCGCCCAGGATGCCCGAAACGGGATAGAAGAAGGCGCTCTCGGGCGTGGGAATCTGGGGCGACGGAGCCACCCAAGGCATGCCCGTGTCGCGGAACTTCATGTCGCGCGTCCACCCCTCCATGGGGATGACGGTGAGTTTGCACTTGCGGCCGGTCTTGGACTCCTGGCCTATGATGCCCTCCTCATTGAGGAAGATGGCCAGCTCGCCAGGGGTGAGGCCATAGATATAGGGGATGGCATATTTGCTCACAAACGAGAAATAGCCCGGCTCCACGAGGTTTCCTTCCACCTTGTTGCCGCCCAGCGGATTGGGACGGTCAAGGACCATAAACTCGGTGCCATATTTGGCGCAAGCCTGCATGCACACGCCCATCGTGGCATAGAAGGTGTAGCTGCGGCATCCCACGTCCTGGATGTCATAGATCAGCACGTCGATGTCCTTGAGCATCTCGGCAGTGGGCTCATGCGTCTTGCCGAAGAGCGAATACATCTTGATGCCCGTCAGCGGGTCAACGGCATCGCCCACAGCATCGCCCGCATGGGCATTGCCGCGCACGCCGTGCTCGGGGCCGAACAGCGCCACGAGCTGCACACCAGGCGCCTCGTTGAGGATGTCGACGGTGCTCTTGAGGTTGTTGTCGATGCCGCTGGGGTTGGTCACCAGACCAACGCGCTTGCCCTGCAGGGGGGCAAAACCGCCGTCACGCAGCACCTCCACACCCGGCTTGACAACCGCTCCGGCCGTCACCGCCACCATCACACACGCCACTAAAAACAATATCTTCTTCATATCCTTATTCTTTTTTAATGCGAATTATGCTAATTCAACTGATTTAACGAATTATTAACCAACCGATTAGCCTTGTTCGTAAAAATTCGCGTAATTCGTAGTTAACTGATGAGTGTTGGGTTAGTCGGTTTTTTTGCCGTAGTTGGGATCGATGGTGCGATCGACGAAGTAGGTGACGATCAACGTGGCAAAGCAGCAGGCCATCACCATCCAGAAGAAGTTCACATAGCCGATAGCCTCCTGGATGTAACCGGCGACGAAGCCAGGCAGCATCATGCTCAGGGCCATGAAGGCGGTGCAGATGGCATAGTGCGACGTCTTGAACTCGCCCTCGCTGAAGTACATCATGTACAGCATGTAGGCCGTGAAACCGAAGCCGTAGCCAAACTGCTCGATGCACAAGGCAATGGTGATAATCACCACATTACTGGGCTGCGCGATAGCCAGATAGACAAACGTCAGGCAGGGCAGCGTCATACATGCCGCCATCACCCACAACGACTTTTTCAAGCCCACGCGCGACGAGTAGATACCTCCCAGGATACCTCCCAGCAACAATGCAATCACGCCGAACACGCCATAGACGGTGCCCACCATCTCGGTGCTCAGGCCCAAACCGCCTTGCTCGACAGAGTGCACGAGGAAGGGCTGGCACAACTTGATGAGGAAACCCTCGGGCAGACGGTACAGCAGCATGAAGGCGATGGCCAGCAGCACACCGGGCTTCTTGACAAAGGTCACAAACGAATTGCCCAGTTCGGCCAAGTTGTTCTTGGCAGCTCCTTCGGCGCCCTCGTTTCGAGGCTTGTCATCGGCCGAGCGCGGCAAGGCAAAGGTGTGGTAGAGCGTAATCAGGAAGAACACGACTGCCGACACGCCCAGCGTCACTTGCCACGACATGGGGATATTGCCCGTCTTGCTCTCGATGAGGCCGGCGATGAACACCAGACCGCCCTGGCCAAAGACCGAAGCCACACGGTAGAACACGCTACGGATGCCGATAAAGGCGGCCTGGCTGCTGGGACTGTGGGCCAGCATATAGTAGCCGTCGGCAGCAATGTCGTGGGTGGCACTGGCAAATGCAGCCACAATGAACAGCAGCAGCGTGAACCAGAAGATGCTGATCGACGTGTTACCGCCAGCAATCGTTGCGGCATCGGGGTGCGGCAGCGTCAAGGTCAACAAGATGAGCATCGCGGTCATGATGGCCTGCATGGCGACAATCCACCAGCGCTTGGTCTTCACCACGTCCACAATGGGGCTCCAGATGCCCTTGAGGAACCACGGGAAATACAACAGGGTCGTGAAAAACGACATGTCACCGTTGGGGACTCCCATCTTGGTGAACATCATCACCGAGATGTTGTTGACCACAAAGTAAGGGACGCCCTCGGCAAAGTAGAGGGTCGGCACCCACCACCACGGGGTCTTCTGTCTCGTTTCAATCTGAACTTCTTTCATATTTTTAGTTTTAAGTTTTAAGTTTCGGGTTTTAGTACGATTAGTATCACGTAGGAAATCTAGTATCTCTTTTCGATGCTGGCGCCCACAAAGTAGTGCAGCAGGATCTGCTTGTAGTCATAGCCCTTGGCGCCCATTACGGCAGCACCAATCTGGCACAGGCCGGCACCATGGCCCCACCCTGCCCCACGCAGGACGAACTTGGCGGGATAGCCGTCTTCGCCCTTGTCGTGTTTCTCGACGACAAAGGCCGAGCTGTACAGGCACGAGGGTGACAAGGCGTAACGGATAGTCAGTTCCTTGCCGATGATGCGCTCACGCTTCTCGCCCACGATGCGCAGGCGGTAAAGTCGTCCGCTGGTGCCGCGGGCCACAGGCTGCAGGTCACGGATGCGTCCGTAGTCGATGCCCGTGCGCTCCTTGATCAGGGCAGCAATCTCGTCTTGGGTATATTCCACCTTCCAGCGGTAGAAATCCTTGGTTTCCTGGTCATAGTCATTGAGCACCTGGGAGAGGATTTCGGGGTCGGTAGTGTTGCAGAAGGCGCTGGGAGAAGACAGAATCCACTCGGCGGCATTGTCTTCGCGCGTCAGGTCGGGGAAGTCCTCCTCGTTCTCGCTGTCGCGACGGGCCTCCAGATAGTCGTGGTGATGCGGCTCCCAGCAATTCTCAAATTCCTCCATCACGCCACCGCATGACTTGGAAAAGCGGGCGTCGCACAAGGCTCCGCCATGCATGAGCACCTGGCCCCACGTGGCGCGTACGGCCTGTTCCACTTTCTCGGTCGTGGCGCGGGTGATTCCCTGGTAGCGCTGGCAGTGGTCGTCGGCACACACGTCGAAATTCACGTGGTCGTCGCGGTCCCACCACTTGACCAGTTCCTCGGGGGTATCCATCATCTCGCCAGGAGCATCGGGATTGCGCTCGGCTGGCTTCACGGTCTCCTCGGTATGGATCTGCGCCAGCAGCCAACTGCGGGAAATCACCGCATGGGCCTTCAAGAGTTCGAGCGAGGCGTTGGCGCTCATCTCACTGGAAATCACGCTCAACAGGTAATCCTCGACGCTCAACACGTTGACGGGAGTGAGTTTGCCGTCCTCGACGATGAGATGCAGGGCGCCCTTGAACGTCTGGTCCTCCTGACGTTTCCAGTGGAAGCTGACGCCAATGGTCACCGCCTTCAAAGTAAACGAGGCTTTCTCTCCATCGACAGGCTCGAACAGCAGTTCGCCATAACGGTTGCCGTTCCATTCCACCTGTCCATCGACACAACGAGCACTCTGGCCACCGCTGCACACGGCGCCATTCACGCGGTAGTCACCATTGAGCACAAACTCAATCGCCGGCTCATTCATGATGCCCACCCTCACTTGCGGTATCTGTTTCTCCTCCATATTTTCATTCTTTATTTTACTCAGTTCACAAAATTACATCAGTAGAACCGTCCCTATTTTCCCGCTTAGAGGGGTGGAAGTTGTTCCCAGTCTTGGTTAAAACCGTTGAAAATGGGGGCGAGTTCTTTTCGGGACATGCACAGTTCGTCGTAGAGGGCCTGTATCTGACCCGCAGTCAAGGAATCGTAGTCCTTGCGTTCAGGAACGGCCCAAAGGCCGCCCATATCGACGGCACCAGGACTCAGTAGCAGACGGCCCTCGCCTTCACCATAACAGGCGGGACGGTGCTTGCGGCGCGGGAAAACGACCAGATGCCACAAGCGGTCGGTCGTATTCCACCAGCACAGCACGTTCACCATCGGCTCGTCGGCTCCTTGAGGCACCGGCAACAGGTCCAACAACCGCAGGGCAAAACGCTCGGCAGCTCGCTGAGTCGATGTCTCTATAGTGAAAAGGCTGCGTCCCAATGTATCCACATAGCCGACAAAGCCTTCGTCGCCATCGGCCAGCAGGTGGGTCGTGGCATGTGCAATCTCGTCGGGCAATGGCATTTCGCCCTTGGCACCAGCCTGGAAATGGGCATGGTCGGGTGCCGAGGCGCCGCACTGCGGGCCATTGTAGAAGACCACAAAGTCGGGCAGCGCTTTGGCCAGCAAGAGCATATCTCCCAACCTGCCCGACAGGCGTTGCGGCACATGGCGCAGGTCGGCTATCGTGAGGTGACGCTTGAAGATTGGGTATGGATTCACTTGAATTTTGTAATGGTCACCCCACAGCACGGCCTTTTGCTTGGGAGGTTGGAGTCCACTGCACAGGAAACACTCACGGCGGGCCAGCGAACGCTGGTCCAGCCTGGCAGCCGACGAACGGCGCCGTTCGGGATTGAACTGCAGCGTGATGGCGGCCTCACCCAGCAGCAACTGACGCGTGACGGCACCAGCCAGCGCCGCATAATTGGCGCCGGCCACGTCCCAGTCACGCAGTTGCCTGGTGATGAGTTTGTCGATCACTCTGCTATAGTCCATGTTCTTAGTTTTTAGTTGTTAGTTGTTAGTTGTTAGTACGTTTACTTTAAACTATAAACTATAAACTTTAAACTCTATACTTTAAACTTTAAAACTGACATATTATCCCTTCTTATTCAGGGCGATGCGCGCCTGGAGTTCCCAGGTGCGGATGCGGTCCTTGTACAGGTTGTTGCGGTTCATCTTCTCGACATCGAGCGAGGCATCGCTGTTGTCGTCCCAGCGGCGGCACAGATACACGGGGTCATACACGCGACCGATCTGGTAATAGCGTGAGATGTTCAGACCCAGGGCATAGTCCTCACCGTAGCTGGTGTTGGGTATCTTGACCTCGCGCAACACGGGCGTGTAGAAGGCACGAGGAGCGCCCAGGCCGTTGATGCGCAGGGCGTTGTTGCGTCCGTTGCTGGGTGTCCATTCCCTGTGGTCGATGATGCCGGGAGGAATGGGATTGAGGTTGATGTCGGTCATCTGATAGGTGCCGACGACCATGGCCACATTCTGCTCATAGAAGGCATCTACCATCGTCTGCAGGGTGTGCTCGTCCTTGTACATGTCGTCGCTGTCGAGCTGCACGATGAATTTGCCCACGTTCTGGCGGTGGGCAGCCAGGTTCCAGTAACCGCCAATGCCCATGTCATAAAAGTCGGCGATGATGTGGATCAGGCGCGGGTCGTTGTACTCGGCAATGGCCTCGCGGGTACCGTCGGTCGAGAAGTTGTCCACCACCATCAGGTTGAACTTGAAGTTGCACTCCTGCTTGAGCACCGAGTCGATGGCGTCGCGAATGGTGCGGATGCGGTTGCGCACGGGAATCATCACCGTTGCCTCGACCTCAAAGTCGCCCTGGTCAAACTCGATATGGCGGAAGTTGGGCACCTGCTCGCCGTTCTCCTCGCGGGTAGCGGGCAGATAGCCGCCGATTTCCTGGAGGTGCTCGGTGCAGGCCTTTTCCATCTCGATTTGGCGGCCGCGGTTGCGCGGGTCAACGTAGTCGAAGATCTTCTCACCGCTCTTGCGGGTATCCAGCTCGACATCGCTGTACAGGAACTCGTTGATGTGGGTGATGGCGGCAAACTGCGACAGCTTGAGGCGCAGGTCATACAGGCCGGCAAACTCATAGTTGGCCTTCATGGCCTCGACGGCCTTCTTGAAGCAGTTGCCACAGAAGAACATCACCGAACCAAAGTCGAAGTCATCCCTGAGGCTACCCATCTGATAGTCGATGACAGGAGCCTTGTCGGCGCCCTTCTCGGTCACGTTGTAGTGGTCGGCATAGAGCATGCCCGACTGGGTATCGTCACCCAGCTTCACGAAACGCTCCAGCGAGAACGGACCCATCTTGAGCGTGTCATACTTGGTGTAGAGCAGCACATAGTCGGCATCGGCATGAGCGGCTATTTCGCGCATCGTGGCACTCGAGAAAAGCACGTTGACAGGCAACGTCTCGCAGCCCTCGACAGGTTCGGGTTTATCGACGGTGGCAAGCAAGTAGATCTTGTTCACCAGTTCCTGAGCCTTGAGGTGCTCGATGGTCTGTGCGGCCTGTTTGGCGCTGACAAACGGAATAAAGCAATTAATTCTTCCCATGATTGTTGTTCTTTTTTATTGTTATTGTATTTGATGAATTTTCTCTTATCAGACAACGGCGTTAAGGTCTTTAAGGACTTTAAGGACTTTAAGAACCTTAAGAACCTTAAGAACCTTAAGAACCTTAATGATTATTGACGCAGGTATTCCATGATGCGGCTCATTAGGCTCGTACGCTCCTGAACAGTGGTCACGGCCTCTATGGGGAAGCCCATGACCACGGTGCGGTAGTTGCCGCGGTCGCTGGCGATACCGGCGGGAAGGCCGTTCTCGCCATAGCGCATCCAAGTGAAACCGCGGCTGTCGCTGGCGCGAATGGCGTCGGGCGACTCAACGGCATACTGCTTGTCGTTCAAGCGACTCACAAATGACCATGCGCCGGGTGAGGACAGGCGGATGTCAGGGCTGTCAACAGCGGTGACACTGCCGTCGAGCGATGCCCTGCCGTGCAGGCCCTCGTAACCGAGCACATCCTTGACAAAGGACCGGCCCGCTGCATCATCGTTTCCGGCAGCGTTGTCCCACAGGTCACTGCCCACATAGGCTCCAGTCAGCAACACGCTGCCGCCACCTGCAGTGAATTGGCGCAAGGCGTTCTTCAGGCCCGAGGTGAAGATTTTGAAACGTGTGGGCATCAAGCCGCTTCCGGTCTTGATTTCCTTCTGTTTGCCCAGTATCAAGTCCATAATCTTGTAACCCTCGGTATTATAATTGTGCTCCAGGGCCTGTTGGCTACAGGAGACGAAAGAATAGCCTACATTCATCAGCGCCTCGCCATGCACGGCGGGATAGTCAAAGGTATTGCCGGCCACATTCATGGTCTCGTGGTCGCTGCGGCTCGACCCGAAGCCTGGCGCGTCATCGTCTTTCCACTCCACGGCACGGCGGAACTCATACTGTGAGCCCAGATAATTGATTTGCTGGATATAGGGCACGCCGTGGTCCTTGTTGTCGTCAAAGCCGGCTCGTTCGGGGCCGTCAAACCAGTCAGGACCGCTCACGCGGGTGAAGCCATTAACGACAAGCACATCGCCTTGGCTACCGGCTGCCTCACCCAGACTCAGCGTCTCGCTGGGGAAACTGCGGCCGCCATCGTTCATGGCGATAATGCGATAAGAATGAATCTCGTGGTCACTGATGCGCACACTGTATTGCGGACCCTTAACGGTTGCTATTTCCTTGAAAGCGCCATTCAGGCCCACTCGTTCACACACGATATAGGATGTGGCGTCGGCATTATCACTCTGGGGGTCGGGAGTGGGCTCCCAGGTGAGCAGATAGCTACCCTTACCGGTCTTGCTGATGGCAAAGGTGTTGACGGGCAACGGCTGAACGACATAGGAACGATGGTCGCGCTGGGCGATGAATTTCAACATACCTTTATAAATGGCACGGCTCACGTCAAAACGGAACATCGGGTCGAGGCCATATTTCATGTCGGCAAAATTCTGATGCGACAGCAACTCCATGAGCACGGCGGGCACCTCGGGAACACGGGCCTCATAGTAGCTCTTGTCCCACATGCCACGGCGCGTCCAGTTGGGCTCCCACTTGGCACGGATGTCCTTGACAATCTCGGTCGAGAGCAGGTTGCAGTAGCGGCGCGACAGCTCTCGAGGCGTGCCGTTGGCATACTTGCCAAACTTCTTGCCTCCGCTATTGGTGCAATAGATGAGCAGGGTTCCCACAATCTCGTCATCAGGGGTGCTGCCGGCATCGGTGTGCAGGCAGAAGGAGATGTCAACAGGCACCTTGAGGCCGCCGCGGTCGGGCAGCACGTCGCTGCCGCCGGCCAGATAGTTCACCCACTCGCCGCGACTGCGGTAGTCGTCGGTATAGTCGTTGATGCCATGAGACGTGGAATAGACACTGTCGGGGAAACCGGCCCACTGCAGGTAGTAGCGCGAACCCAGATGGAACCAGGGATGGTTTCCGCTGCCGATGTAGTGATATTCCACACCTTCCTTACCCAGGTATTTCTCGTTTTCCTGCTCGGCGGCAAGGAGGCGGTTCTCCTCGGTGGGCAGGGCCACCCGGCGCACGATATTGCCCTTGCCTCCACCCACCTTAATGGCGTCGGCGGTGATGACGGCATCCTTGTCGTCGCTCAGGTTAGAAACCTCAACAACGGCCTTGTTCTTACCCTTAGCCAGCGGGAATGTCCCTAGATAAACCCACACTCCGCCTCCCATCGTCTGATCGACGCGGAAGGTGCGGGTCCCGCTCTGGCTGTTAACGGTATAGGTCACGTCACGTGCGCTATTGGGCAACGATTGGTAAGATATGCTGAGGGCATACTCGCCGGCCTCGGGCATCTCAACGTCCCAAGCGGCGGTCGAGAGTTTCTTCTTGTCTTTTTCGGCCTTGACCATACGGTAGGTTCCCTCGGTGAAGGGATTCTCAAAGTCCTTGTATTCAGCACGCTGATAGGCAAAACCAGCGCCCTGGCCGTCCTGCCATTTCTGTTTGCCGTTGTGCTCGCTATATCCCTGTTGGGCCTGACCGCCGTCGTTGTCCACCACAGCACCAAAATTGTGGGTATCGCGCTCGCGAGCGTTCCACACATAGGCACCGGCATTCTCCAGCATGGGAATAAGGAACGGCAGCACATAGCTGTGCGTGTACATATCCTCGACGGTCTGCATCAGGCGGGCACGCTGCCACTCCCACCGGTTGAGCAGGGGCTCGAAATACCAGCCGTGGCTGGGCCACATCGCAACGATGTTGCCGTCAAGGCCATGCTTGTAATGGCGGTTGGCGTCCAGCTCACTGATAAAAGGCTTGTGAGAGCGTTTGTAGGCGGGCTCATAGTCGGCAAAGTACTTGTTGATGTCGTTGCCCACGATAGTGATGAATACGGGATTGTCCTCATACTCCGTGCCCAGCGCTGCTCTGATTTCGCCGCGCATCTGCTCCACACCAGCCTGCGTGAATGGCACATCACCGAAGTTTTCGCTCACGTCTACCTTGATGGTGTCATTCTCCAGTTGCAGGGCGCGCACCTTGAGGGCTCCCACACCCATGTGCTCGGGCAGCTTGCTCTCCACAACACGCTGAACAGCGTCCTGCTGTTCCTGGGTGAACTCCTGCGCATGCATCGGCACAGCAAACGCAAGACAAGCTATGGCACTCAACAATACTTTACTTGATTTCTTCATCGTTTCGTTATGGTTTATCTCAATTTCTAATGCAACAAAATTACTCAAACCTCGCAATAAACCAAAACAAAACCCTAAAAAAGCCCATCTCTACAACATTTTTTATGACTTAACTACATTTTTTAAAGAAAAACCGCCCACTTCTCACGCCAGGACACAAGAGGGCACAAAACGGCACAAAGCAACGCCCTCCTTGTATCAGCAAGGGGGCAAAGAACATCAAAAACGGAAAGGTGTCTGCTATTCGTCGGGCGTGTGGTAGGCGACCAAACCGGGCATGGAACTGAGCAGAATCTTGCGGACCGTAGCGCCGAAGTCATTGGCCACTTCCAGCAAGATTTCACTATACGTCGTGGCAATAGGACCCACAAAATTCACAGGATAACTCTTGTAGTCATATTGCGCCACGTTGCGCTCAAAGAAACGCCTGAACTCGACGGCTATCAAGTCGTGGACATAGGGGCTGTCCAAATGCTCACTCAGGAAGAAAGAGTAGGAACGCAGGTTGCGCGTGGCGGCAGGATTGTTGAGAACGGCATCGAGCACTTCGGCACGCGTCACCTTGTATTTGTCAAAAAAGGCCTCGGTCAAGTCATGAGGGGCCAAGCCCTTAAGGGCATCGCCCAGGAACACGCGACCTAAAGCGGCACCACTACCCTCATCACCCAGGATGAATCCCAGCGCAGGCACATTCTTCACAATCTCCTGGCCGTCATAGAAACACGAATTGCTTCCCGTGCCCAAGATACAGGCCAAGCCGGGCTCACGCACCAGCAGACCGCGGGCGGCACCCAGCAGGTCACTCATCACCGTCACGGGCGTCTTGAACTGCGCCACCAGCGACGACTCGATGATTTTGTTCTTCTCGGGGCCAGAACAACCTGCGCCATAGAAGTAAAGATGACTCCAACGACGCTTGAAGAATTCTGGTGGCAGTTCCAAACGGATGCTGTGACTGATCTCACGACGCGTCATGAAAAACGGGTTCAGTCCCGATGTGTAGGCATGCTCTATCTGCTGGCCGTTCTCTATCAACGACCACTCGGTGCGTGTTGTGCTGCTCTCGGCTATGAGGGTAATATTTTGACCTTTAATAGTTCCCATCTCTGTTAATGGATGTATCTTTGTGTTAATTTTATCCACAAAATCGGCATCTGACCGATTCTTAATACCGCAAAATTACGTATTTTCCCATTGAGAACCATATAACCCACCGATTTATACAAAAATTTAACACAAAAATACACTTCTTAACAACAAAATCACTCCACCCCACCCTTCATCCAACGGATCACGCCACCAAACTTGGGCTATACACAAAAAAAGGGACTGTGTCACAATTCTTGCACCCAGTCCATGATGGTGGGCGCAGGTGATGACACAGTCTCTCTGCTGAAAAGTTGTTCGTTTTCTGGCCAGAGTGCCAGCAAGCCCTTTCGCCAGCAGCGAGGAGGCTTACTTCAGGGTCTCGACCCAAACCTTCAGGCTGTCAACGGGAGGATTGCCGTTAAGCACCTTGCCGGGAAGAATCCAGTTGGCATTGGGGGCGCTGGCCTTCTTCAGGTCCTCACCGCTCTTGCCCATGTCGCTGCCGCCACTGGTGGCAAACGGGATAATGGTCTTGCCAGTCAGGTCATACTGCTCCAGGAAGGTGTTGATGATTCTGGGAGCGGTGTACCACCAGATGGGGAAACCCACATAGATGGTGTCATACTGATCCATGTTCTCAACCTTGCTGATAACTTCAGGACGCGAGGTGGAGTCTTTCATCTCGATAGTGGAACGGCTCTGCTCGTCCTTCCAGTCGAGGTCCTCGGTGGTATAGGCCATCGCGGGAACGATTTCAAACAAATCGGCGTCAACAGCCGTGGCAAGGTTCTTGGCAACGCGCTCGGTAGCACGCACTTCACTGGCCGAGAAATAGGCCACCAGGGTGGTCTTCTTTTCGGCATTAGCCTCCGATTCCTCACTGTTGCTGTTCTGGTTGCTGTTCTGGCATGCGCCCAGCAGGAGGGCAACGGCCAAAATGGATACTAATTTCTTCATGTCTTTTTATTGATTTGGATTAAACAATGGGATGATTCATTCAAAAATCTATCCGCACTCCATCATATTTAATAATGAGGAATACGGATAGCCAATTATTAACTTATGAAAACTTAATCTTTCTTCAGGTCAACCTTGCCGGGAGTGGCGGGCTTTTCGGTGCTCAATTTGGGAACATCGGCCTTGGCAGGTGATGACTCAGGGGCCTTAACAGGAGCAGGAGCCACCTTGCCGCCTACCTTATTGTAGCGCTTGTTCAAACCCTCAATCACCTCATTGGTCACGTCATACTTCTCGTCGATGTACAGCGTGGCGCTCTTGCGCAGTACCATGTCAAAGCCTTTCTTCTTGGCATAGTCCTTCATGAAGTTGTCAATCGAGTCAAGCAGCTGAATCTGGCTCTGGTTGAGCTCGTTCTGGATGCTCTGCTGCAAGCTTGCCAGATAATTCTCGGCATCGGCCTGCATCTTCTGCAACTTGGCCTGGTCGGCATTGAAAGCTTCCTCGGTGAGGTATTGGTTATTCTGGTACTTCTGCTGCATAGCATTGCCAAACTTGCTGATCTCGTTGCCGCGCTGCTTCTGCGCTGCGTCAAACTGGTTCTGACGGCGCAGCATGGCCTCGTTGATGTCCTTGGCCAGGTTGTAGTTGGCCATGATGGAATCCTCGTCGATATAACGGATCTTGAGATTTTCAAGGGCGACGCCATTAGCGGCCTTCGGTGCCTCGGCGGGCTTCTCGTTACAGGACGATGCCGTAGCCATCAGCACGACAGCAGCAAACAAAGCAAGCTTGGTGTAATGTTTAATGAAGTTCATTTCAAACGTTGTTTTTGACTTTTTCTTTTGTATTTCTGTTAGTTGTAAAATTCCTTGTCTCGAGCACAGGTGATGCCACGCTTGCGCATCTCAGCATTGTCATGGATGTGGGTATTGGGGAAACGGCCACCCTTCACGAAGAATATCTTCACGCCCAGCAGCAACACCGCCAGTCCCACAATAGCCAATGTCAATAGTAGCGTAGCCATCATCTGCGTTTTTGTGCAAAAAGACCTGCAAAGTTAGTGATACTTTGCGACTCCCACCACGACATTTAGCAATTATTTTACCCAAAATCCTATTTCTCGGCCTCGATTTAACAAAAATTCAAAGCACTAAAGATTAACTAACACTTCCGCCCCACCTCCCTATGTGCGTCTCAAAGGGATAAATAAGTAACTTTGCAGCTCAGTCCCGTCTGTTGCGTTGACAAGGCAACAGACTCAACAAGCACCCGTAAAACGGTTGAACCTTGAATTATTAAAAATTTCCATTGGTCATGCAGTCTTTTCGTCAAATATGGCATCATAACAATAAAGGACAACTTTATTGGATGGACATGGAGCGTGTCATCGGGGCGGCTCTGGCTGGTGACCAACAGGCTATCGCCAAGCTCTATAATGCGTATTCCCACAAGGTTTTGGGGATATGCTATCATATTGTGGGCAATCGTGCAGTAGCCGAGGAACTGGCCCATGATGCCTTTGTGCTCGCTTTTTCCAAACTGGATCACTTGCGCAACCCTAACCGTTTTGACGCTTGGTTGTCAAGCATTGCGGCCAATGTGGCGTTGAGATACAAACAACACCATCATGTGCTGGCCACTGTTCCTGTTGATGACATGCCAGATGAAACTTGGATTGAAGATGAGCCTTCCGACATGCCTTCGATGGCCGAAATCATGGCAGCAGTAAACGCTCTGCCCAACGGTTACGGCAAAGTATTCAAGATGGCGGTCATGCAGGACATGTCGCATAAGGAAATCGGCGAAATCCTGGGCATTGCCGCCCACTCTTCATCATCACAATTGGCACGCGCCAAGAGGATGTTGCAGCAATCGTTGGCCAAGTATTGGGCCATCGTCCTGCTCGCGTTGCTCACACCCCTGGCTTTGCTACTCCTGCGCCAACCCAAGACCATTGACGAGCAACAACCAAAGACGGCTGAGGCGAATGAGCCCACTGTCACCGATGACAAACCACAAGTGACCAAGCCCGACAAACAGCAGCGCAAAGAAAGCCGCAACATGGCCATTACTGCCCCCGAGAGATACGAGCAGCCAAATGTGAGCATCGCAGACACAGCTCAGCATGAGGATGTTCCAAGGCAGATGGTTGACACAACTACTGTTCCGGTTGAAAATGCGCTGCCTCATCTCAAACTGAATGGCGACATCCACTTTGCAAACATCGGTCAAGGCACTACCATCCGGCCCAAAAGAGACGATTTCAAGCGCTGGTCGGCCGATTTGGCTTATACTGGCCAACCCTCTCCAGAGGCAGACATGATGACTCCTCACAATTTCATCGTCCCCGATTATATAGCGTCAACCGTTCCAGGAGAGCCTGATCCCACTTTAACGATTGACAACTGGACCGATTATATCTATTACCTCAATGAGCGTGGCGACATCTTTGGAGAACTGTCTGAAGAGGAACTCATCATGCGCAAGATTGCAATGAGCAACGAGCCGCTGAACAATGGCCAAATCGTGCGCAAGACGCACCACAGTCTGCCGCTGACTTATTCGTTGTCGTTGAGATATCAAGCCAACAAGAGAATTGGCTTGGAGAGCGGCCTCCAATACACCAGACTCAACTCACTGTTCCAGACGGGAGAAGGCATCAACCGCATTGACGAGAAACAGCGCATCGATTATCTGGGCGTAC
>JAEEGI010003731.1_pt1 | contig 36199 bp, 30 predicted proteins | sample 8958751 | NCBI WGS metagenome assembly JAEEGI01 (sample SAMN16246545, study PRJNA631951) | gut metagenome | biome: gut microbiome; feature: rumen; material: KS-attached | host: Bos | place: Iran: Karaj | collected 2018-10 | reverse complement strand
GTGCAGGTGCGCACTGCGGTGCAGGTCCAGTCTTCACCGGCCTGCGTCCACGTGTAGGTCGGCTCGCCCCAACTGTGCTCATGCGCGGCGACGGGGTCGGTCGTGTAGTAGGTGACGGCAGGGCTGACCTCCTGATACAGTACGACGGTACCCTGCGTGTTCTTTGAAGTAGTGAAGTAACTGCTGTTCGAGCTGCGGGACAGGTAGTAGTAGCCTTCCGAATCGATCTGGTTATTGAGGTCTCCGTTCTGATACAGCCATGCAACAGGCGTACTGCCTACGGTGAGGTACTCATCGGAAGTGAGACACATATACTTTCCGTTCGCAACGTTTTTGAACACCCAGCCCGCGGTTGCAGAGCCGGATTCAATCTCGTAGAGAATGGAGTTGATATTCACGCTCGACGCAACGGTAAGCGTATTTTCGTCGTCGCTGATCTTAACAGACTGCGAGTTGATATAGTGGTTGTTGTTTGTGTTGTTGACGGTGTTCTGAACGGCGTAATTGCCGATGGTGATGGCGTACTTGCCGCCGACAGCGAGATCGCTGGTCTTCTGATAAACAACATCTCCGCCAGTTTCTTCCACACGGTTATACAGCGCGTACAGCGTGGTATTGCCGGTCACGGTGTAGCTTGCGCCGGGCGCGTAGAACGTGGGCGCATCGGTCGTCTCTGCAAGCTGTGCGTTGACCCAGCCCATGAACGTCCATCCGTCCGGATTGACGCTGACCGAGCTCGGCAGCGTGATCGTGTCGTTGAGGTATGCCGTCTGGCTGCCTTCTGCATTGCCGGAGGCAACGAAGTTGACCGTGTAGCTGGGCTTCGGCGCGAAGTTGACACGGACGGTGCAGTCGCTTTCCGGAGCGACGCTGATCGTGTTGCCGTTGACGGAAACCGTCGCGGTACCTTCGATCACATCCGCGCTCTCTACGTAGTAGCCGGTCGCGGGCGTTGCGGTGATGATGGTGCCGGTGACGGAGACCGTGCCGTAGCTGTTGTTATTGGAAACAGCGTTCACGGTGTAGGTCACTTCATAATCATCGGTATACGCCTTGATACGGTAGTCGCCGTTATCCGGGCAGTCGGTCCAGGAACCGTTCGGCTCCTGATAGTAGGAGGTGTTGCCGTGATTCGCGTGCGTCCAGTTGACAAAGTCGGCATAATTGCTGTTGTTGAACGTGGCGTCATAGGGCGTGTGAATATACTTGCCATTGTCGTCGGCGGTCTCGCAGCTCTGCGTGATGACGACCGAGAAGGTATCGCCTGCATTGAGCAGAACAGGCGTGTCGAGCTCTATGGTATAATAGCCGGAATAGACAAGATAGCCGCTGGCACCGCTTACACGGGTACCGGAGGAAGGGTTGCCGGTGGTGGGGTTCTTATAAATGTCAACGGTATAGGTCAGCGCTTCGTCCCAGTTGCAGAACGCAATTGCGCGGAGCATCTCGGTGCCGTTTGCGGTAAAGACGTTTGCGATCTTGGAGTTGTTGGCAAAGCCCTCATACCATTCGGTGCTGCTGTTATATCCCTTGCCGTAGCAGGCGGGATTGCAGGTGCCGTCGTATTGATAGTTGTGATCGTAGTTATCGATCGGTTCCGCATCATAGAAGAAGATGTAGCCGGAGTTGATGACAGAGGCATCTTCATAGGAAATCCACATATAGCCCTGTTTGAACTGACTGGTGCCCCAGCTGTTCTTGCACAGCCATGCGCCGTTGCCGGAGGGTTGGTTGGGCTTGAAGTTTGATTTGGAAATGGAATCGTCCCAACCTATGACGGTGATCGCGTGGTTCGGCGACGAGGAGGTATCGGTAACGCACTGGTAGGTATTGGAGTAGGTGGAATAACTGTTGGGAGATGCGCAGTAGCTGATGTTGCCCGCGCCGTATTCCATGATCGCGCGCTTAACGCCTTCAATGTTGGAAGAAGGAACCCAGACGGAATTCTGCACGTGGCAGATGTTGGAGCCGTAAGCGTACTGACTGTTGAGACCGGAGCTTGCGACCGTGCTCGCGTTGCTGTACGAAAGCGCGGAGACGGATTCGCTCGCCGCGCCGGTCCAGCGCATCAGTGTATAAGCGGAGAATTCGCCGTTGCCGCCGCAATCGAGACCGTTTTTGGCGCTGCTGTCCGTAAGAGTAGTTTTGTCGCCGGTCAGCATTCCTTCGGCGTCGTAGGAAGTAGAGTAGTTGAAGAAGCAGTGCTGCGTTTCAGACAGGTTCAGACTCGTCGTTGCGGCGGAACCGGTGCCAACCGCAATGCCGTGCTTGATCATGTAGCTTTCAACACAAGCCATTGCCGCGTGCGCCCAGCAGGAGCCGTAGCTGCCCTGGTTCTTGACGGACGTGACGTAATTGTAGTTCCGGCTGTCATAGCTGGTGGGCAGCGTGTCGCGCCGGTGATCGGTCAGACGGTAATACGTCTCCATATCGCCGCGTTCGTACGCGTCGGAAACAGAGCGGCTGCCGCGGATATCAACAGGCACATAACCGTTGGGTACCGGCGGCATGGGATTGTCTTCCTCTTCCGCAAAAACGGCGGTCGGGATCAGGACAAGGACCATGATCGCTGCCAGCAGAAGGGCAAGAAGCTTTTTGTTTGTGCGTTTCATCTAAGGTCTCCTCTTCTAATAATTTGCATCGTTATGAACGACACATCAACGTTACTATTATAGCATGGATAAAAAGAATAATCTACGGTTTTTTATGAATATTTATGAATTTGTACAGAAAAAACCGAAAAAAAAAAGAGAACGCTTCCATACGAAGCGTTCTCACAAAAATATGTATTTCCGATCAGCCTAACTTGGCGGAAAGGTCACGCAACGCGTCGGTCAGGGCTTCTTCGAAGGTCGGATGCGGACGCATTGCTTTGAGGAGATCCTCCGGCGTCAGCCCGTTTGCGATTGCAAGGCCGAGCTCGCCGATCATATCGCTTACATTCACACCCATCATCTGTACGCCGAGGATCTTTCGCGTTTCGGCGTGCGCGAGCACCTTCATAAAGCCGCGGTCGCCGTTCACGATCACGGTCCTGCCGTTAGAGAACATCGTGACCTTGCCGACCTTCACCGGGATCTCCGCGTCCTTCGCTTCCTGCTCGGTCATGCCGACGGAGGCGATCTCCGGGCGGGTGTAGACGCAGCTCGGCACGATCGAAAGGTCCGCGCCGTTGGGCTTACCCGCGATCTCGTTGACCGCGTAGAGCCCCTGCGCCGTCGCGACGTGCGCAAGCTGGATCTTTGCGGAGACGTCGCCGATCGCATAGACGCCCGGCATCGATGTCTCGAACCGCTCGTTGACCTTGATGCGGCGACCTTCCATTTCAAGCGAAACGCCCTCGCCGAACAGCCCGTCGGTATAGGGCCGTCTGCCGATCGCGCAGAGCACGACCTCGGCTTCCGCGCTTGCGGGCGCGCCCTTGGACTCGAAATTGACCGACAGTCCGGTTTCGGTCTTGGTGACCGACTTGACCATGGCGCCCGTGAAGATCTTTACGCCGCGCTTCTTCATGATCATGGAAAGGTTCTGCCCGAGCTCCTTATCCAAAAGCGGCAGCAGCCGGTCGAGCCCTTCGACCACGGTGACTTCCACGCCGAGGTCGTTGAAGAACGTCGCAAACTCCATGCCGATGACGCCGCCGCCGATGATGACGATCGACTTGAACGGCGTAACGCCTGCTAAAAGCTCGTCCGAGGTCAGAACGCCGTCAAGGTCGAGACCCGGGATCGGCGGACGCGCGGGCACGGAGCCCGTCGCGATAAGGATGTGTTCTGCGGTATAGGCGGTCTCGCCGACCGTGACCGTGTGTTCCGCCGTGAGCGTGCCGAGCCCCTTGATCACGGCGACCTTGGCGCTCTTCAAAAGCCCTTCCACGCCGCCGCGCAGCTTTTCGACGACCTGCTGCTTGTAGGCGTAGATCGCGGAAAGATCGAACGCCGGTTCGCAGGAAACGCCGAGCGCCGCGCCGTTTTTCGCTTCCTCATAGACGCCGGACGCGTGTAAGAGCGCCTTGGTCGGGATACAGCCGCGGTTTAAGCAGGTGCCGCCGACAAAGTCCTTTTCGATGAGCGCGGTCTTGAGACCGAGCTTTGCGGCATGCAGCGCCGCTTCGTATCCGCCGGGGCCGCCGCCCACGACGATCAGATCAAAATCGTACATATCAAATCTCCTGTTCCGTCAGCATTTGGATGATGTCCCGCGCGTGCGGGAGGGGTTCTGTTTCGATGCGCTCCCGCATCTCCGCAAGGGAAAACGGGCAGCCGGTGAGCGCTGTTCTGAGCTTCGGCGCAAGCGCCGGGTCCATGTCGTCGGTATAGACCGCGGCGTTTTGAATCACGCCGCGATCGACAAAAAGCTGCAGCTCGATCCCGCCCCACAAAAAACGCGATTCACAGCGGAACGTGAACGGAAGCTTCTGTCCGAAGAGCCATGCGTCGCTCGCGTAGTGCGCCGAAAGTCCTTTGACCCGCGCTTCGTCGATCACGGGCGGAAGGTCGAGCGGCAGTCCGTACACTTCCGAAAACGCCTGCTTCATGGCGGCTTTCAGCATATCGACGGTGATCGCGGGGTTCAGCTCTTTAAGGTTCACGACCCGCGAACGCACGCTTTCCACGCCTTTGGCTTCGAGCTTTGCTTTCGAGGGGCTCAGGTAGCGCCCCATCGCGTCCGCGTCGACGTCGATGAGCAGCGTGCCGTGGTGATACGCGCGTCCCTCGTGATGATAAAACGCGTTGCCGGAGAACTTGCGCCCGGAAGCGAGCAGGTCGTTTCTGCCCGAGATCTCCGTTTCGATCCCGCAGAAGCTGCACGCCCTTCGGATCACGGAAAGCTGACGCATGAGGTCATAGTCCTCCTCGCGCATCAGAAACGTAAAGTTCAGGTTTCCGAGGTCGTGATAGACCGCGCCGCCGCCGGACAGCCGCCGCGCAAGCCTGCCGCCTTCCTCCGAAAGCAGCGTTGTGCGGCACTCCGCCCAGGCGTTCTGGTTCTTGCCGATGACGACCGTGCGCTCGTTCTGCCACAGATAAAGAAGGCAGCACCCGCCTTCGACGGTCTCCAGCAGGTGCTGCTCAATGGCAAGGTTGCGATGGGGATCGAACCCCTCGCTTTCATAGACTGCGATCCGCTCGATCATGCAAAGGTGTAGCGCACGATCGGGTTGCGCGCCGCCTTGACTTCGTCCGGGCGGCCGATCGGGGTGTGATGCGGCGCGTTGTGCATGAATTCCGGATCGGTCTTGCCGAGCTCGTAGAGCTTGCGGAAAACGTCCGCCGCCCAGTCGAGCGTCTCCATGCTTTCCGTTTCGGTCGGCTCGAGCATCAGCGCTTCGTGCACGATCAGCGGGAAGTACATTGTCGGCGGATGCATGCCGTAGTCGATCAGCGACTTCGCGACGTCAAGCGCGGACACGCCGGTCTCCTTCTCGTAATGCGAGAGGTCGAGCACGAACTCGTGCATGCAGATGCGGTCGAACGCGGGCGTGAACGTGCCCTTGATCTTTTGCATCAGGTAGTTTGCGTTGAGGACCGCGTTGGTCGCCGCCTCCGGGATGCCCTCACGCCCGAGCGTCATCACATACGCGAGCGCGCGGACGCACACGAGGAAGTTGCCCATGAATGCGCGGACCTGGATGCGGCCGGGCATCTCCATCAGCGCGGAGTGCGGCAGGAACGGCTTCAGGAATTCCTTGCAGCCGACCGCGCCTGCGCCGGGACCGCCGCCGCCGTGCGGGGTGGCGAACGTCTTGTGCAGATTCAGATGGATGCAGTCGAAGCCCATATCGCCGGGACGCACGACGCCCATGATCGCGTTCGTGTTTGCGCCGTCGTAGTAGCACAGACCGCCCGCTTCGTGCACGAGCTTCGTGATCTCGAGGATGTTTTCGTCGAAGATGCCGACCGTGTTCGGGTTCGTCAGCATGAGACCCGCGACGTCGTCACCGAGGACCGCCTTGAGCGCTTCAAGATCGACGCAGCCGTCCGGCGCGGAGGGGATGTTCACGACCTGATAGCCGCACATCGCCGCCGTTGCGGGGTTGGTGCCGTGCGCGGAATCCGGCACGATGATCTTGGTGCGCTTCTTGTCATTGCGCGAATCGTGGTACTGCTTGATCAGCAGCACGCCGGTGAACTCGCCGTGCGCGCCCGCCGCGGGCTCGAACGTCATGCCGTCCATGCCGGTGATCTCGCAAAGATCCGTACGCAGCGTGTCGAGCACCTCCAGAGCGCCGCGGACCGAGGACTTCGGCGCGAGCGGATGGATGTTCGTGAAGCCTTCCATCGCCGCCGCTTCCTCGTCGATGCGCGGGTTGTACTTCATGGTGCAGGAGCCGAGCGGGTAGAAGCCGCAGTTCACGCCGTGCACCTGCTTATTGAGCTCGGTGTAGTGGCGGGAAACGTCGGTCTCGCTCATCTCGGGAAGATGCGGCGCGGTCTCGCGTTTGAGACCTTCCGGCAGTTCGACTGCGGGAACGTCGCATTTCGGCAGAATATCGCACTTGCGTCCCTTGACGCTCTTTTCAAAAATCAGCTTCATGCGAGCACCTCCTTCACGACGGAAACGACCTCGTCGAGCGTCACCTTACTGACCTTTTCGGTGACGCACCAAAGCATGCCGTCCTCGTAGGGAAGACCCGAAAGGATGCCCTTTTCGGCAAGCGCCTGTTCGATCTCTTTGCACTTCGGCATGTCGAGCAGGAACTCGTGGAAGAACGGCGCGTCGTAGCGCAGGCGTACGCCGGGGATCGCGGTGAGCGCTTTTTCCAGATAGTGCGCCTTTGCCATGCACTGGTTTGCCGCCTCCGCCATGCCGTCGGGACCCATCGTTGCCATGTAGAGCCCTGCGGTCAAAGCGCACAGCGCCTCGTTCGAGCAGATGTTGGAGCTCGCTTTTTCGCGGCGGATGTGCTGCTCGCGCGCCTGCAGGGACAGAACGTACGCGCGGTTGCCGTCGTGGTCGGTCGTCTCGCCGACGATACGGCCCGGGAGCTTGCGGATGTGCTTCATGGTCGTCGCCATAAAGCCGAGGTACGGACCACCGAAGCCGATCGGCATACCCAGCGGCTGACCTTCGCCGACCGCAACGTCCGCGCCGCAGTCGCGCGGGGTCTTCATGATCGCAAGCGCAATGGGATTGCAGCCCATCACAAACATGGCGCCTGCCGCGTGCACAAGCTCGCCGAGCGTTTCCGCGTCCTCAAAGACGCCGTAGAAGTTCGGCTGCTGGACGTAGAACGAAGCGACGCCGTCGTTCAGCAGCGCTTTCAGCGCTTCGACGTCGGTCTTGCCGTCCTTTGCGGGTACCACGAACAGTTCGTCGTTGGTGCCGTAGCAGTAGGTGCGGACCGTGTTGATCACGTCCGGATGCGTCGTCGCCGAGATCAGCGTCACGCGGCGCTTGCGGTCGCGGCACATGGCGGCGGCTTCCGCCGCTGCGGTCGCGCCGTCGTACACGGACGCGTTGCTTGCGTCCATGCCGCAAAGCTCTGCGATCATCGTCTGATACTCGAAGATCGACTGTAAAACGCCCTGCGAGATCTCCGCCTGATAGGGCGTGTACGCGGTGAGGAACTCTTCCTTTGCGGGGATATACTTCACGATCGACGGAATGTAATGATCGTACGCGCCCGCGCCGCGAAGCACGGTCTTAAAAACCGTGTTCTTCGCCGCCATTTCGGCCAGCGCGTTGCGGACCTCCAGCTCGCTCTTGCCCTCGGGCAGATCGAGCGGGCGGTTTAAGATCATGTTTTCCGGCACGTCGCGATAGAGCTCACGGAAGTCCGAAAGCCCGATCGCCTTGAGCATTTCCCGGCGCTGTTCCTCGGTGGAAGGAACGTAGCTTCCCATGGATTATGCCTCCGCGCAGAATGCTTCGTACGCCGCTGCGTCCAGAAGCTCTTCGGTTGCGGTGACGTCTGCGACCTTGATGATCCACGCACCGTACGGATCCTCGTTCAGCTTTTCGGGCGCGTCTAAAAGCTCCTCGTTGATCTCGGCAACGGTGCCGGAGACCGGGGAAAGGAGATCGGAAACCGCCTTAACGGATTCGACGTCGCCGAACGCTTCACCCGCGGTGACCGCGTCGCCGACTTCCGGCAGGTTCACAAACACGAGATCGCCGAGCGCGTCCTGCGCAAAATCGGAGATACCGATGACCGTAAGGTCGTCTTCCTTTTTGACCCACTCGTGGTCCTTGCTGTACTGTAATTCGGGTTTGATCGTCATGATTCTATCCTCCTGAAATTATTTTTGTTTATAAATGACCGGCACCACATAGGGCGGGACATTGTTGGAGATGTGCTTCGAGGGAATGACGGCCTTTAAGCGTCTGCCGCGGACGTCGACCTCGACTTCGCCGTTCACCGGAACGTCGGACTTGATGTAGCAGATGCCGATCGCGCGCTTGCCGGTTTCGGGAAGCAGCTTCACATCCGCGCCTTCGCCCTCCGTCATGAAGTACGGGATCACGGTGCCGCTGGTGACCCAGCCGATCATCTCGCCGTTGCGGTACACTTCCATGCCGTGACGGATCACGCCGCGGTCCAGAAGCGCGATCGGACGGACGCGCTTACCGAGCGTTGCCATCGCTTCGGGATTGTAATCCTTCGCCTTGAAGCATGCCTGCGCCGCCGCCTGCTGTTTGAGCGCTTCCTTACCTACGAAATCGCCCTTCGCCTCGTCGAACGAGACCGCGAATCTTGCCAGTGCCAGCGCGAAGATCGGCATGGGCTTGCCCTCTTCGTCGACGCCCATTTCGTCGCCGTACAGCGGGAGCATGCCTTCCATGCGCAGCGTGTCGCGCGCGCCCAATCCCGCGGGCTTGCCGCCGAGCTCGATGAGACGGTTCCACATCCAGTGCGCGTCTTCGTTCTTTAAGAACAGCTCGTAGCCGATCGGCTCCGCCGTGTAGCCCGTGCGGGAGACGAGGACCTTGTGTCCCTCCATCATCAGCGTACTGAGGTTGTTGCGCGCGGGCTTGGTGACTTCGTCGACGCCCGCGAGCGTCTTCAGAATCTCTTCGCTCTTCGGACCCTGTACCGCGATGGAGACCGTTTCGTTCGTGATGTTCTTGATCGTGCAGTCATAGTTCTTGACGATCGGCGCAAACCACGCAAGGTCCTTATCGGTGTTCGACGCGTTGACGACGAGCAGGAAACGGTCCTCTTCAAACCGGTAGAGGTACGCGTCGTCGACGGCGCTGCCGTCCTCGGCGGGAATGATGCAGTACTGCGCCTGGTTGACGTCGAGCAGCGCTGCGTTGCTCGAAAGCACATGCTGCAAAAACGCGAGACGCTCCGGTCCTTCGATCAGAAGACGGCCCATATGGGACACGTCGAAGAGACCGCAGCAGCTTCTGGTGTACAGATGCTCCGCAAGGATGCCCTCCGGATACTGGATCGGCATTTCCCAGCCGCCGAAGTCGACCATCGTCGCGCCGGCCGCGATGTGCGCGTCATACAGTAAGGTACGTTTGAGTTCGCTCATGAGAATCCTCCTTTTGAATGATAAGCATTTGCGGCGTCCGCCGCGGGAAAATGAAAAAGCGCAAAGTACACCTGTACCCTGCGCCTCCGTAACGAGCCTGAGAGATTCCCGCCCCGAACGGGACGGTTGCACCGACGGCGTAAAGGGTCGATCCCTTTCCTTTCCGGAGTCACGTCCGGGTCCGATCCTTCTGCCTGAGAGTTTTTGCAGTTCCCCTTCGGCGCCGTAAAAACGACCTCTCCCGGGCCCATCATCCGTGACGGTATTCGGTTTTTATCCTTGTATACGATACCGCGAAAGCGGGGGCTTTGTCAAGAGGAAATGCGCCGGAATCGGGAAAATGTTCTTATTATGTTTACACAATGGACGACGCCGTTCGGTTGCTTTTTGCGCATACCTGTGCTATGATACGGTTAACGTAATATCATCGCAGAGGTGTACCTTTCGGTTCGACACGATCTGCAATCGCATAAAAACGGAGCGGAAATGTATCAAAAGTATTGGAAACGAATCCTCGATATCGTTTTATCAGGTCTTGCGATCCTGATCCTTTCTCCGTTGATCGCGGTGATCGCGGTCTGGATCAAGCTGGATTCAAAGGGTCCGGTCTTCTTCCGGCAGACGCGGATCGGCGTCCGTAAGACGCAATTCGAGATCCTGAAGTTCCGCACCATGCGCGCGGACGCGCCGAAGGATGTTCCGACGCATCTGTTCTCCGATGCGGATCAGTGGATCACGCGGGCGGGACGGTTCCTTCGCAAAACGAGTCTGGACGAGCTGCCGCAGATCCTGCAGATCTTCACCGGCAGGATGTCGTTCGTGGGACCGCGTCCCGCGCTTTGGAATCAATACGATCTGATCGCGGCGCGCGACAAATACGGCGCAAACGACGTCGTTCCGGGACTGACCGGCTGGGCGCAGGTCAACGGACGGGACGCGCTTTCCGTGCGGGAAAAGGCGCAGCGCGACGGCGAATACGCGGCGCACGTCACGTTCGGCATGGACATGAAGTGCCTTTGGAAGACGGTCAAAACGGTCGTCACGCGCGAGGGCTACCGCGAAGGCGGCGAACGGAAGAAGCGCAAATGAAGCGGATCCTGATCACAGGCGAACACGGCCGGATCGGAACGGCGATCCGCGACGAGCTGAACCGGTTTCCGGAGCGGTACGCGGCGGAAACGGTCTCGCTGCGAAACGTTCGCCCGGAAGCGCTCGATCTCAGAGGCTTCGACGCGATCGTGCATACCGCGGCGATCGTGCACCGGAAGGAGACCGGCAAAACGGCGGACCTATATCAAACGGTCAACTGCGATCTGACCGAAGCGCTTGCAAAAGCGGCGAAGCGCGACGGCGTAAAACAGTTTGTATTTTTCAGCACGATGAGCGTGTACGGCATGGATACGGGAACGATCACCGGGGATACCGTGCCGAAGCCCGCCACGCAGTACGGACGCTCCAAGCTCATGGCGGAACGGCGCATCGCGCCGCTTTCGGACGGCGCGTTCTGCGTGACGATCCTGCGGCCGCCGGTGGTGTTCGGTCCCGGTGCAAAGGGCAATCCCGAAAGGCTTGCCCGGATCGCAAAGCGCCTGCCGTTCTGTCCCGATTTCAAAAACCGCCGCAGCATGGTTTCGCTCGAAACGCTGTGCGGCGCCGTGCGGCGGCTCATCGACGCGCCGCGCGCCGGCGTCTTTTTTCCGCAGGAGGCGGAGCCGGTCGCGACGTGCGATCTGATCGGGCGCGCGATGCGGGAGCAGGGCAGGACGCCGAAGCGTTCAAAAATTCTGAATCCGGCGATCCGGGTGTTTTGCGCCTGTTCGCGGACCGGGAAAAAGGCGTTCGGCGACCTTGTGTATGAGGATCTGACCGCGCTTCCGCTGCCGGACGGAGAGGAGGGACCGCGATGAATCCGCGCGTCAGTGTGATCGTGCCTGCGTACCGGTGCGAACGGACCGTCGAAGAAAGCATCCGTTCCGCGCTTGCGCAGACGATCCGCGAGATCGAAGTGATCGCGGTCGACGACGGCTCCGACGACGGCACGCCGGCGATCCTTGCCCGGCTTCAGGCGGAGGACAGCCGCGTCCGCGTGATCACGCTTCCGGCAAACGGCGGCGTCGCAGCCGCGCGAAACCGCGCGGTCGAAGCGGCGCGGGCGGAGCTGCTTGCGTTTCTGGACAGCGACGACGTCTGGGAGACGGACAAGCTCGAACGGCAGCTCGACGTCATGGACCGGACCGGCGCGGCGCTCGTCTATACGGCGGCGGCGTGCATCGACGGGGACGGCAAGCCGACCGGAAAGCGCTTCCGCGTTCCCGAAACGGTCACGGCAGGAAAGCTTTTATCCGGAAACGACATCGTGACGAGCACGGTGCTCATCCGGCGCGGGGTCTATGAACGGCATCCGATGGAGCACAGCCGCCTGCACGAGGACGTGATCTCGTGGTACCGGATCCTGAACGACGGCGCAAAGGCGGTCGGGATCGACGAGCCGCTTGCGCGGTATCGCGTGACGAAGGGCTCCAAAACCGGAAGCAAGCTGCGTTCCGCCGCGATGATGTGGAACACCTACCGCTGTCTCGGCGTCGGACCGCTTCGGCGGACCGTCTGCTTTGCGGGCTATCTTCTGCACGGCGTCAGGAGGTACTGGCTGTGAAGGAATCGTTTTTTGCAAAGCTCAGGCGGATCCGCATCGGCGACATCGGTCATTTCTTTCTGTTTCTTTTCGCACTGCTGCCCGCGGCGGTCTATCGAAGAAAGCGCAGGCATCTGTGGCTGCTGTGCGAATACGGCATGGAAGCGCAGGACAATGCGTTCGCGCTGTTCCGGCATCTCAGGACCCGGCATCCGGAGATCGACGCGGTCTATGCGATCGCGCGCCGTTCGCCCGCATACGATGCGGTCGCTGCGGTCGGTCCCGTCGTAAACTTCGGCAGCTTCAGGCACTGGATCTATTACCTTGCCGCCGAGGTCAATATTTCGAGCCAGAAGGGCGGCAAGCCGAACGCGCCGGTGTGCTATCTCTTTGAGGTCGTGCTCGGATGGCTCAAAAACCGCCGTGTGTTTTTGCAGCACGGCGTGATCAAGGACGACCTGCCGTACCTGCATGCGGAGGTCACGGGGTTTTCGCTGTTCTGCTGCGCGGCGCAGCCGGAGTACGAATATGTGCGCGACACGTTCGGATATCCGGAAGGGGTCGTTCGGCTTTTGGGGCTCTGCCGCTTCGACACGCTGCTCGATGCGGAGCCGGATCCGTCGCTCGTGCTGATCCTGCCGACGTGGCGGATGTGGCTTGAACGCGACTGCAAAACGGCGGAGGCGTTCAAAAGCTCCGAATACTTCCGCGGCTGGCAGGCGCTGCTGGACGATCCGGCGCTCGACGCGCTGCTCAAAGCAACAGGAAAGCGCGCGGTCTTTTGCGTGCACCGGAACGTATCGAGATTCGAGACGTGCTTCACTTCGGCGTCGGAGCGCATCGCGGTCAAAAAATGGGACGAGGTCCCGATCCCGGCGCTTCTGAAGCGGGCGGCGGTGCTCGTCACGGATTTTTCAAGCGTTTACATGGACTTTGCGTTCATGAAAAAACCGGTCGTCTATTACCAGTTCGACCGGGAGACATACCGGAAGGGACACCTTCCGACCGGCTATTTCGATTATGAACGGGACGGGTTCGGGCCGATCGCCGAAACCGTTCCGGAAACGATCTCGCTGCTTTCCGGCGTGATCGAAAACGGGTGCTGCATGGCGCCGGAATACGTGGGACGGGTCGACCGGTTCTTTACGCTCAGAGACGATCAGAGCTCAGAGCGTACGACCGCGGCGATCAGGGAGATGGTGAAAAGCAGATGAAAAAGATCTGGATGACATGTAAAGGCTGGTTCAGACGGTTTTCGATGTACCGGGACCTTCTGGTTCTGCTGGTCCAGCGCGACATCAAGCTGAAATACCGGAGAAGCTTTCTGGGCTATCTCTGGAGCGTTTTGAACCCGCTTCTTTCGATGCTGGTCATGGTCATCGTATTCTCGACGATGTTCAAACGCAAGATCGAGAACTTCCCGGTGTATCTGATCTGCGGCAACATCCTGTTCTCCTTCATGCGCGAGGCGACGAACAAGGCGATGACGTCGGTCATCGAAAACGCGGCGCTGCTGAAAAAAGCGAACGTGCCGAAATACATCTTTACGCTTTCCAAGGTAACGAGCAGCATGGTGAACTTCGTGTTCTCGCTCGGCGCGCTCGTGATTGTGATGATCGCAACCAAGGTCCCGTTCCGCTGGAACAATCTGATGATCATCATTCCGATCATCGAGCTGTACGCGTTCTGCGTCGGGCTCGGCATGCTGCTTGCGGCGCTGACCGTGTTCTTCCGGGATATCAAAAACATCTGGGGCGTGGTCACGCTCGCGTGGATGTATCTGACGCCGATCTTCTATTCGCTGGGCAGCTTCTATAACGACAGCGAGCCGAACCGGAACCGCGCGGCGACGCTGCTGGGACTGTTCATCCGCCGGTTCAATCCGATGTACATGTATATCCAGCAGTTCCGTTATTTCATCATACAGAACGCGGACGCGTGGGAGGTCCCGACGCCGGAGCTGATGTGGCGCGGCGCGGTCGTCGCGGCGGCATTTCTCGTTGCGGGCGTTCTGACGTTCAACGCGACCAAGAACAAGTTCATCCTTTATATCTGAGGGCTTATGGAACAGTCGGAAAAGAAGATAAACCAGGGCGAGCCCTGCATCCTGATCAGAAACGCCTCGGTCCGGTTCAACGTCGCCGGCGAAAAGGTGGACAATCTGAAGGAATACTTTATCAAGCTCATGAAGCATGAACTGCGGTTCAAGGAGTTCTATGCGCTGAGCGACATCAACCTGACGATCAAAAAAGGCGAGTCGTGGGCGCTGATCGGCGCAAACGGCGCGGGCAAGAGCACGCTTTTGAAGCTGATCTGCGGCATTCTGACGCCGTATACCGGAACGGTCCGCGTGAACGGAAGCATCGCGCCGATGATCGAGCTCGGCGCGGGGTTCGACCCGAACCTCACGGCGAAGGAGAACATCTATATCAACGGCGCCGTCCTGGGGCACAGCCGCAAATTCATGCGGGAGCAGTACGACAAGATCGTCGAGTTTGCGGAGCTGCAGGATTTTATGGAGCTTCCCATCAAGAATTATTCGAGCGGCATGCGCGCGCGTCTCGGCTTTGCGGTCGCCACGATCGTCGATCCGGATATTCTGATCATCGACGAGGTGCTGGCGGTCGGCGATCTGGCGTTTCAGAAGAAGTGCCGGGACCGCATCCGCGAGCTGCAGGCAAGGGGCGTGACGCTGATCTTTGTTTCACACGCGAAGCCGCCGGTGATGCAGCTGTGCGAAAAGGCCGTCTGGCTCGATCACGGCAGGATCCGGAAAATCGGCGCAACGAAGCACGTTTACTGGGCATATGAGCAATACATCGCGAAGAAGGAATCCGAACAGCAATGAGCAGCGGAGAAAACAGCATGAATAACAGCACCCCGGTCATCAGCGTCGTCATACCGGTCTATAACGCCGAAGCGCACCTGCCCGAATGCCTTGCATCCGTCAGATCGCAGACCTTTACGCAATGGGAAGCGATCCTTGTGGACGACGGATCAAAGGACGGCAGCGGACGCATCTGCGATCAGGCGGCGGAAAAGGACCCGCGTTTTTCCGTCATTCATCAGGAGAACGGCGGCGTATCGAGCGCCAGAAACGCAGGGATCGAACGCGCGAGAGGGCGGTATTTGATGTTCATCGACGCCGATGATACGGTTGTGCCGGCTTATTTTGCGGAAATGGTCAACGCGGCGGAAACATACGGTCCGGATCTTGTGCTCTGCGGCTTCGACCGGTTCTACGACGACTGGGAAAAGCACTGTCAGCTTACGCCCTATTACGCCGTGATGTTCCGCAGCCCCAAAGAGTTTTTGATGGTGTATACCGAATCCTGGTCGAACATGTTCGGCGTTTCCATTTGGGCAAAGCTTTTTCGGACGGAGATCATCCGTCAAAACGGTCTGCGCTTCGATCCTTCGATCAGCTATGAGGAGGATTGCGTATTCATAACGGAGTACATCCCGCACATCCGCACCGCGCTCGGGCTCGGCGCGCTGATGTATCGTTACCGGCAGCAGGAGGAATCGCTTTCAAAGGGATACCGAAAGGACACGTTCCGGTTCCTGGTCAACGGGTACCGGAAACGCTGCGCGCTTTTGAAGCGGTACGGACTTTCGGAGTATCTGACAAACGCCAGGTCCATTTTTCTGGGCGTGGTCAAGAATAACTGCGTCAAGATCGCGAACGCGGGGCTCGGCAGGAAGGAACGGATCGCGGATTATCAGATGATGATCCCGATCCCCGAGGTACAGGAGGCGGTCCGTCCCGAACGGAAACCCAAGTCCGGGCTTACCAAACGCATCTGCAATGCGATCAAGGCGAAGAATGCGTACAGGCTTGATCGCATTATGCGCGTCTGGAGAGTCGCGGACACGCTGGTCGGGTTCAAAAACGAGCTCGTGCGGCGGATCAGGGACCGCGGGAAGAAGGAAGAAAAATGAAGGTCGGCGTTATCACGTTCCATTTCGCATTCAACTGCGGCGCGGCGCTGCAGTGCTGGGCGCTGCAGAACCGGCTTGAATCGCTCGGACACGAAGCGCAGATCATCAATTATGTTCCGTGGTATCACTGGAACCGGTATGCGGCGCGCAAGAATCCGGTCTATTACGCAAACAAAAAAATGCATGAGCCGGCGCGCAACATCCTGACGCGCACCTATCACGGCATAAAGGGCTTTCACGATACGGTCCGTTCGTGGAAGAACGCCAGGGTGAAGCTTCCGCGGGAGCAGAAATATAAGGCGTTCCGCAAAGCGCACCTCAAGGAAACGCGCCTGTACCGTACGGTCGGACAGCTTCGCGCGCATCCGCCGAAGTGCGATCTGTACCTTGCGGGCAGCGATCAGCTGTGGAACAGCAAGCTCACGGAGAGCGTGTTCGATCCCGCGTATTTTCTGGACTTCGGCAAAAAGAACGTCCGCCGGGCGACGTATGCGATCGGCGCATACTTCCCGGATCCGGAAGCGGCAAAGAAGGCGATCGCGCCGATGCTCAAAACCCTCGACGCCGTTTCGCTCCGGGAAGCGCGGTTTCTGCGCCCCGTAATGCAGGCGGCGGATCCGGACACGCCGATGCACCTCGACGTCGATCCGACGCTGCTTTTGGACGCCGCGGCGTATGAACCGCTGCTTCCGAAGGAGCCGCTCGAAAAACAGCCGTTCATTGTGATCTACACGATGCCGGGACCGGCGCAGAAGCAGGTCAACGAGGCGGCAAAGCTGCTGGAACAGCGGACCGGTCTGCATCTGATCGACGTCAACGGCAATCCGAACGCGGAAAACTGCCGGATCAAGGATCAACGGGTCTGCTCGCCGGAGGAGTTTCTCTGGTATATCAAAAACGCCGAATATGTGCTCACGAATTCGTTCCACGGCACGGTCTTTTCGGTGCTGTATCAAAAGCGTTTTGCAACGATCCTGCACAAGGAGACGGGCAACCGTGTTTCGGAGCTTCTGGACAAGCTCGGGCTTTCGGACCGCTATACCGACGAGACCGGCGCGGCGGCAGAGATCATCGACCGTCCGGCGGACTGGACGAACGCGAACGCCGCGCTGGAAGCGCTGCGCGCGGAATCCGTGCGGTATCTCCGGTACTGCTGCGGAGAACGGGAAACGCCGGCGTTTCTCGGCGAACAGGATCTGCCCGCAGAGCCGGAGCCCGCGCCGCAAAGGACGGCGGAAAAGGACGCGCCCGAAAAGCCCGCGTCCGTTCCGGTGCGTACGCAGATCGAGACGGCAAGGAAGGGAAAAACGATGTATACCGACGATAAAAACGCGCAGATCGTGCTTGCGCTTCTGAAGCAGTACGGCATTCATAAGATCGTGGTCTCGCCCGGCACGACGAACGTGCCGATCGCGCGCGCGGCGCAGACGGATCCGTTCTTCGAGGCATACTCCGCGGTCGACGAACGCGGCGCGGCGTACCTTGCGGGCGGGCTTGCGTTCGCGTCCGGCGAACCGGTCGTGATCTCCTGCACCGGCGCGACCGCCTCGCGCGATTACATCCCGGGGCTGACCGAGGCGTACTACCGCGGGCTGCCGGTGATCGCGATCACCTCGCAGCACCATTCGCCGTGCTATTCCGATCTCATGCCGCAGATGACGGACCGCACCGTTTCACAGAACGATGTCAAGCGGTTTTCGGCGATCTTGCCGCTGATCAAGGACGACGAGGATTACCGCGCCTGCGTACAGCTCGTCAACGAAGCGCTGTATACCGCGACGCGCCGCGACGCGGGTCCCGTGCACATCAATCTGCCGGTCGGCAATCTCTATTCGTTCAATACGCCGAAGCTTCCGGACGTGCAGAAGATCGACGTGTTCGACGCCGAGGACTTTCCGGCGGACGCGCTCTCCCGCGCGCTTCGGGAAAAGCGGATCGCGCTGTTTATCGGCGCGCATAAGCCCTTCGACGCAGAGACGAAGTCGGCGATCGAAACGTTTGTCCGAAACTGCGGCGCGGCGGTCTTCTGCGATCATACCGCAAACTACACCGGCGCGCACCGCGTGCTGAGCGCGGCCGCGGGGGATCTTGCGGAGCTTGACGATCTTCCGGACCTGGTGATCGACCTCGGCTCGGTCTCCGGCGATTACAGCGCAAGCCGTTTGTTCAAAGAGCGGTGCGTGTGGCGCATCTCGGAGGACCGCAAATTCCACAACCGTCACGGCGCGGAGACCGTCGAAAAGCTCTTCTTCTGCTCGGAACGGTTCTTCTTCCGCACGCTCGAATCCGTCCGTACGGATACGGACTATTACGGAAGCATCCGGCGGCGGATCCCCGAAACGCAGACGCCCGCGCTGCCGCTGTCCAATCTCTACGCGGCGTCGAAGCTTTCGCGGCTGCTGCCGAAGAACAGTTATCTGCATCTCGGGATCTTAAACTCGCTTCGCAGCATGAATTTCTTCCAGCTCGATCCGAGCGTGACCGTCAGCTGCAACGTCGGCGGCTTCGGCATCGACGGCGCGGTGTCGACGGCACTCGGGCAGGCGCTTGCGGACCCGAAACGGCTGTCGTTTGCGCTGATCGGCGATCTTGCGTTCTTCTATGACATGAACGCGCTCGGCAACCGGCACGTCGGGAACAATCTGCGCATCCTGCTCGTCAACAACGCGCGCGGTGTGGAGTTCCGCCTGAACAACGGTCTCGAACGGCTCTGGGGTTCCGACACCGACGAGCTCATCGCGGCGCACGGACACTTCGGCAGCGCAAAGGCGTGGGCGGAATCCATGGGCTTTGCCTATCTGACCGCCGCGGCGAAGGAGGCGTTCGACGAACAGATCGTCCGCTTCTGCGATCCCGAAGCGTTTCAAAAGCCCGTCGTGTTCGAGATCTTTACCGCCGCCGAGGATGAACAGACGGCGCTCAGGAATCTTCGCGCATTCAACCGCCCGGTCCGGTGACGCCTATGGAAGAACGGAAACGGGTCCTGCTGCTCGGGGGAACGGGCACGATCGGAGAAGCGCTGTATCCGGCGCTTTTGCGGCGCGGCTGCAAGGTCTTTATCACGAGCCGTTCGCCGCATGCGTCGAACGAGCGCGATCTTGTGTACCTGCAGGGCAGCGCAAAGGACGAAGCGTTTTTGGACGAGCTGCTTTCGGAGCGGTTCGACGCGATCGTCGATTTCATGATCTATACGACCGAATCGTTTGCCGCGCGCTGTGAAAAACTGCTTGCGAACACAGACCATTATGTGTTTCTGTCCTCGTATCGCGTGTACGGCGACAGCGGAAATGAGCCGATCACCGAGCAGAGCCCGCGGCTTTTGGACAGCGTCGACGATCCGGAGTATCTGAAAACCGACGAATACGGGCTTACGAAGGCGCGGCAGGAGGATCTTCTGTGCGCAAGCGGACGCCGGAATTACACGATCGTCCGTCCCGCGATCACCTACGGCGGCGACCGCTTCCAGCTCGGCACGATGGAGGCCAACGAGTTTCTGATCCGCGCGCTGAAGCGGAAGCCGGTCATCTTTCCGAGGGAGATGCTCGAAAAACAGGCGACGATGACCTGGGCGGGCGACGTCGGCGAAATGATCGCGCGGCTCGTGCTGAACGAGGCGGCGTATGGCGAAACGTATACGGCGGCGACGGCGGAGCATCATACCTGGGGCGAGGTGCTGGATCTCTATAAGCGCATCCTCAGAATGCGCGTCAGGCTTGTGCCGCTCGAAACGTACCGGAGCGTCGTCGGCCGCGCGTGGCAGATTAAATACGACCGGATGCTGGACCGCGTGATCGACAACACGAAGATCCTCACGGCGACCGGCATGAAGCAGTCCGGGCTGATGCCGCTTTCCGACGGGCTGAAGATCGAGCTGACCGCGTTTTCACGCGACCCGAAGTTCAAAACCGTCGATGCGGAAATGCAGAAGCGGTTCGATCGCGTCGCGGGGACCGGTCCCGCGCCGAAGAAACGGAAAAAAACGCTGAAGGAGCGTCTGTACGGCATCGTTCCGTTAAGAAAAGCGGTGCACGCCGCAAAGCGTTTCCTGAAACGGTCATAAAACGGCGTTTTCTGCAGATCATAAGAAAAGCGCTTCCGTTTGCGTCAAAAATGTATCAAAAAGGTAAAACTTTGCCGTTTTGCTTGCTTTTTCAAAAACGGTTCGTTAAGATATAAACGGCAAGATATAGACCGGACGGACGCGTCCGGGTTCGGCACAGAACGGTGTGCGGCAAAAGCGAAAGCGCTTCCGCCGCGCGGAATACGGAAAGGAATAACCACAGAATGAAGCGATATATCGGAAAGATCCTCTGTATTGTGTTCGGCACGCTGATGCTGATCGGCGCTGTCGGCTGCGAGCAGAGCGAAACGGGCATACAACAGATCGAATCGGGATCGACGCCGACGGAAAACGGCGGAGAAGAAACGATCGTTGCTGTTCCGGCCGATCAGCCCGATCAGACGCAGATCCCCATGCCTACCGATCAGGTTTCTGAAACGGCGGAGCCGACGTCGGTTCCGACGCCTTTTGCAACACGCCCGCCGAAGAAGGGCGATGTTTCCACCGACCGTTTCCCGGACCACGATACCGGCGAGAACGCGGACTGGAGCTATCAGAGCGACGAACTGCGCATTGCGATCACCCGGCATGAGGAAGAGGAGGACCAGATCGTCTATTACGTTGCGGACATCTGGATCCGGAACATTTCAAGCTTCCGCATCGGCTTCGGAAGAGGCAAATTCAACAGCGGCACGGAGGATCCGGAAACCTTTGCCACGCGTGAGCACGCGATCCTCGGCTTCTCCGGCAGCTACAACAGCGGGCTTGTCATCCACAACGGCGTCGTGACCAAGAAAAACGTCGAAAAGAGCAGCATCGCGTTCCGCTCGGGCATCCTGCTCATCTATAAGGACGGCTCTGCCAAGGTGATCAACCGCGCCGAAAAAGAGACCTATAACTACAACAAAGAAAACAAGACAAACGGCGGCATCTGGCATGCGCTGCAGTTCGGACCGGTCCTCGTGCAGAACGGCAAGATCCAGGAAAAGCTCGGGACCTATGCGCGTCATCCGCGCATCATCTTCGGCTACTGCGAGCCGGGACACTATATCGCGGTCGCGGTCGACGGCAGAACCAAAAAGTCCATCGGCATGACCGAACAGGAGATGGCGGAGCTGATGCTGTCCCTCGGCTGCAAGGACGCGATGAACCTTGACGGCGGATACAGCGCCGTGATGCTGTTCATGGGCAAGACGATCAGCGTTCCCGCGCCGCACAGAGACGGCGACGGCGACGTCATCGAAGGCCGCAATCTGAAGGATATGCTGGTATTCGCGGAATACGACGCCGACGGCAGCGCGCCTGCGCTGTCCGACGTCGTACCGGACAAAGTGCGCGGAGAGTAAGACGTGAAAGAGCATTCCGCAAAGAAAACAGGATGGATCGTCGGCATCGTCATTTTGTCGGTGCTGACGCTTGTTATGCTGGCGATCGACGTCGTGCTGATCGCTCTGTAGGAGGCGCCGGATGGAAGAAAAGGATCTGCTTCAAAATCCGGAACAGCCCGAAGCGCCGAAACAGACGCAGCCGGAGACGCCTGCGGAAAAGCCGTATCGAAAGCTTCGGATCGCGTTCTTTGCGCTGTGCGCCGCGTTTGCCCTGCTTGCCGTGCTCGGCGTCGTCCTCGGCATGACCAAGGTGGAAATGTGCCGGGAGGTACGGTTCTTCTCGTGCGACAGCCGCGGATTCCGGCTGGTCTCCTGCGGCGTGCAGACCGTGAGACGCACCTATCAGCCGATCGACGTCAACGCCCTTCCGACGCCGGACGCGGAGCTGTTCGGCGAAGCGATGCGCAGCGACGTCGACTATTACGAGACCGGCGAGATCACGGAGGTCCCGATCTACGAACAGAAAAAGATCGACCGCTTCATTTTTTCGATGGTGATCGTGGTGCAGAACGGAACGATCAAGTCCGACGACCGGCAGACGGACATGATCTTTCTTGCGACGTATAATCAGCTGCTGCAGAAATTTACGGTCGTTTCCGTTGCCAGAGACACGCTCGTTCCGCTTTCTGAGGATGAATGGAAGCGCATCAACACCGCGTATGCGCGCGGAGGGATCGGGCTTCTCATCAATACGCTGAACGACGTGTTCGATCTGGATATCCAGAATTACGTCATCACGGGTACGGACGAGCTCGCCGCTCTTGCGGACGGCGTCAACGGCATCCCCGCCGTACTGACAAAGGAAGAAGCGGCGTATCTCAACGGGATCTGCGGCGGTTCGCTGAGCAGGGGAAGCGCGCAGCTTTCGGGACAGGAGATCGTCGCGCTGCTTCTGGACCGCACCTCGGACAACAAAGGCGATCTCGGACGTGCGGACCGGCAGGTGGAGATCGTACACGACGCGTTCCTGTACATGCAGGAGCAGTTCGACAGCGAATTCCTCTATCCGTTCTTCCGCACGATCTTCAAAAGCATCCGCACCAACGTCGATTTCGAGACGCTGCGCAGCGTCGGCTATGAGATGGCGGTCGCGGAGGAACTGACGTTCGCGACGCACCGGCTGCCGTTCGACGGTTCCTATACCGAGCTCAACGTCGACGGCGCGTACGCGCTGCTGCCCGCCTTTGAAAAGAACCGCATCCTGCTGCGGCAGGCGCTGTACGGAAAGGATGAATGAGCAATAAAAAACCGCCCGAACGGGCGGTTTTTTGTGTCTGACGGGATTAGCCGTTGATGTTGTAGTCCGCGTTGATCAGGTTCATGGACTTCAGGAACTTGTGCGTGTAGATGAACGGTCCGACGATGATCAGAGCGCCGAGAACGCCCCAGAGCCAGAAGGTCTTTGCGCTGAACTCGTAGTTCTGATTTCTTCTCTTCAGCTCGGCGCCGATACGGTTGGAGATCTTGTGCTGCCAGACGATCGCTGCAATGCCCAGCGTGATCGGAGCGATCAGGAAGAACAGCAATGCATAATGCATGGTCTTCTTACCGTCATAGCGGGATGCGACTTCGTTGATCTCGGAAGAGATGTGGCAGTTCACGACCAAAGCATAGATGCCGAACGTGACGAGCGACAGAAGGATGTACTTCGCAAGGCCGCGGTTGGTTCTGAGCTGATTGATGGGTTTCTGGGTGGTTTCCATTATAAATGCCTCCTCAATTATTCCTTTCGGCCGGATGATATCCGCCTTTGTATAATATATCGCTTTTCGGCAAAAATGTCAACCTGTTTGCGGATTTTTATTCGCATCGTGCTTTTTTATGCGTATCGTCCGGACGGCGAAAAACGGAGCCCGTACGGCAGGGCTTTGGGCTTGCAAGCACGGGAAATTTTTGGTATACTGTATCATAAAGAAATCTGTGGGAGGACGCATGGAAGGAACGCGGAAGAAAAAAACGTTTGACGGAAAAAAGGCTCTGCGCGAGGTTAAAGCGGTCGTGCTGATGTCGCTGATGATCACGATCGAGGCGCTTGCGGTCACGCTGCTGTACACGCCGGCGGGCGTCGTTACGGGCGGCGTCACGGGCATCGGCATGCTGATCACCTACGCAACGAACGGCACGATCCCGAACTGGGTGTTCGTCGCGATCGCCAATATCCCGCTGCTGATCCTTGCGTTCAAATATCTGCACATCCGGTTCACGGTCTACACGCTCCTGATGACCGTGCTGTTCGCCGCGGAGCTGGCGCTGTTCGGGAACCTGCAGTTTCCGGCGCTGTTCGACATGAGCGAGCCGGCGTGGCGCGTGGTGAGCGTGATCTTCGGCGCCGTGACGATGGGCGTTGCGGGCGGCATGATCGTGCGGCTCGGCGGCAGCACGGGCGGGATGGACATCGTTTCGCTGCTTTTGAACCGCAAGTTCTCGATCTCGATGGGCACGATCTCCATGTCGCTGAACATCGTGATCGCGCTGGCGCTCGGCGTCGTGCGCGCGATCGGCGCGGGCGATTACCGCGTGGGCGTGGAAGGCGCGGCGCTGTCGTTCATCGCGCTATTTGTGACGAGCATCGCGTTCAACAACATCATCCTCGGCATCAACCGCACCAAGACGCTGTTCATCATTTCCGACAAGTGGGACGAGATCGCGCCGGATGTGCTGAATAAGATGCACCGCGGCGTCACGTACATCCCGTGCCGCGGGGCGTATACCAATCAGGACAAGACGCTGGTCTATATCCTGACGAAGACGATCGAGCTTGCGAGCATTCGCCGGATCGTCCTCGACAAGGATCCGAAGGCCATCATCTCCATAATTGATACGCGGGAAGTCATCGGCAAGGGCTTCTCGGCAGTCAACTGACAGAAAGGAAGGACATTTGCTATGAAGAATTGGATCGAAACAACGCTGCGCGAGCAGATCGAGGACCTCAAGGCGCTCGTGCGCATCCCGTCCGTGTCCCGCGGAGACCCCGCCGAGCCCGGCAAGCCGTTCGGCAAGACGGTCTACGAGGCGCTGCAGGCGACGCTCGCGATCGCGCGGCGGCTCGGGCTGAACGCATGGGACGTCGACGGTTACTGCGGCGTGGTCGAGTACGGCGAGGGCGACGAGATCCTCGGCATTTTAGCGCATCTGGACGTCGTTCCGGAGGGCGAGGGCTGGAGCGTGCCGCCGTATTCCGCAACGGAAAAGGACGGCCGCATCATCGGGCGCGGCACGCTGGACGACAAGAGCCCGGCGCTTTCCGCGATCTATGCGCTTGCCGCGATCAAGGCGAAGGGCTTCCGGATGAAACGGCGCGTGCGCGTCATCCTCGGCTGCGACGAGGAGATCGGTTCTCTGGGCGTTGAGCATTATCTGAAGGTCGAGGGACAGCCGACGCTGGCGTTCACGCCGGACGCGGAATACCCGGTCGTCAATTCCGAGATGGGCATCATGCACACGACGTACGAAAAGAAATACGTCTCCGGTCTGCGCATCGACTGCGGCACGGCGGCGAACGTCATTCCCGGCGTGATCCGGGCGGAGCTTCCGTGCGAAGCGGTCCCGGTCTCCGTGCCGGAGGGCTATACGGCGCGCTTTGAAGGAAACCGCATCACGGTCGAAGGCCGCGGCGGGCACGCATCCATGCCGGAGTTTGCAAAGAACGCGCTGCAGGCGCTGCTTCTGATCCTGGTACAGCAGCCGCTCTCAAAGGAGGACAAGGCGACGGTCCTTGCGCTGCATGCGGCATGGAAGCTTGACATGCACGGCGAATCGCTGGGGATCGACGTGCAGGACGAATCCGGACGCATCACCTATCAGCCCGACGTGATCCGCTTCGACGAAAACGGCGTCCGCTTCATTGCCGACTGCCGTCATCCGTTCACCGCAAAGGCGGAGGATCTTCTGAAAACCTGGGATGCGGCGTACGGACAGGCGGGCTTCGTCCGCACCGATACGGTCATCAAGCCGGGGCACTTCATTCCGGCGGACAGCGAGCTCGTTTCCACGCTGATGAACGTGTACAACGAGCTGAACGGCTCCGAATCGAAGCCCCTGTCGATGGGCGGCGGCACCTATGCGCGCGAGATGGAGAACGCGGTCGCGTTCGGCACCGTGCGCGAGGGCGAGGAAAGCATGTGCCATATGCCGGACGAATCGATCTCGGTCGAGGACGTCCGCTTCAATACCAACGTCATGGCGGAAGCGATCCGCCGTCTTGCGACCGTGTAATATGGCGCTCGTTTATATCGTTGAAGACGACACCGACATTCGCGAGATGGAGGCTTATGCGTTAACGAGCGCGGGACTTTCGACTGAGGCGTTTGCCGACGGAACAGCGTTTCTGGCGGCGGTCAGGAAACAGCTTCCGGACCTTGTCCTTCTGGATATCATGCTGCCCGGCGAAAACGGGATGCAGATTTTGAAGCGCCTGCGTTCGGATGCTGCGACGCAGTCGCTTCCGATCATCATGGTCACCGCAAAGACCTCCGAGGGGGACAGGGTCAGAGGACTCGATTCCGGCGCGGACGATTATCTTGTGAAGCCGTTCGGCATCATGGAGCTCGTGTCGCGGTGCAAAGCGCTTTTGCGGCGCGCGCACCGGCAGGCGGCGGTGCTGACGTTTGAGACGATCGAGCTGGACGACGACCGCCACCGCGTCACCGTCGACGGACGCGAAACGGAGCTGACGTTCAAGGAATACGGGCTTTTGAAGTACCTTCTCGAAAACAGCGGCGCGCCGGTCTCGCGCAACCGGCTCATGGAGGCGGTGTGGGGCTTTGCGTTCACGGGCGAAACGCGCACCGTGGATATGCATATCAAAACGCTCCGCAAAAAGCTCGGCAAGGCGGGAAGCCTCATCGAGACCGTGCGCAACGTCGGCTACCGGATCGGGAGGTAAAGAGCATGAACGAAAGCATGCTTTCCGGGATCCTCGACGCGCTGGAGGACGGCGTGGCGGTCTTCGATCTCGACGGGACCGCGCTGTTCTGCAACGAAAAAGCGTACGCGCTGCTGCACATGGAGCCCGGCTCGGTCAGACGGCTTCGCGATCTGCCGGATGAGGTGCGCATGTTTTTCGGCGGCGTCCGCAGCGGCAGAAGCGAAACGATCGAGCTGTATAACGAGGCGGTGCGCCTGCATTACCAGGACCTGCGGGAGAACGAGCTGCGCAGCGGCGCGGTGCTGATCATGAGCGATCTCGGCGAGCAGCAGCGCGCGGACCGGATCCGGCGCGAGTTCACCGCCAACGTCTCGCACGAGCTGAAAACGCCGCTGACGTCGATCTCCGGCTATGCCGAGATGATCGAAAACGGCATGGCGAAGGAGGAGGACGTACGCGTCTTTGCCGAGCGCATCCGGCGCGAATCGAACCGCATGCTTGCGCTCGTCTCCGACATCATCACGCTGTCCGAGCTGGACGAGCAGCAGATCCTGAAAAACGCCGAAACCGTCGACCTCTTCGAGCTCGCGGCGCAAACGGTCGAAACGCTGAAGAGCGCTGCCATGGTGCGCGGCGTTTCGGTACAGCTTCTGGGCGGACCGATGCCGGTGTTCGGCGTACGCACGCTTCTTTCCGAGCTTCTGTACAACCTTCTGGACAATGCGATCCGCTACAACCGCGACAACGGCACGGTCACCGTCCGCACCGCGGGACGGCAGCTTTCCGTGCGCGACACGGGCATCGGCATTCCGAAGCATCACATCGGCCGCATCTTCGAGCGGTTCTACCGCGTCGACAAGAGCCGCAGCAAGGCGACGGGCGGCACGGGGCTCGGGCTGGCGATCGTCAAGCACATCTGTGAAGAGCACGGTGCGGAGATCGTGCTCGAAAGCGCCGAGGGCATCGGCACCGAGATCACGGTCACCTTCCCGCCGGTCAAGGTGTAAACACAACAATAAAAGGGCTGTTCTTCGGTGAACAGCCCTTTTTGTCGTTTCTTCAGACCTCGAAATGCAGCGCCTGCGAGGCCGGAAAGTAGAATACGTCCGAAAGCAGCGGCTCCCGCTCGCGGCCGAGGCAGACGAGCATGACCTTCAGGACCGGCGTACCGACCGGGATCGACAGCGCCGCCGCGACCGTCTCGTCCGCAGAGACGGCGCACAGATCGCAGCGCCGCGCTTCGATATGCACGTTGAACTCGTACCGGACCAGGTTTCCGAGCGAGGTCTTGTAATCGCGCTTGTAAAACGCAGGGATCTTGTCCGTGCGCAGATGCCCAACGCAGTATGCGTACGGCTTGCCGTCCACGACCCGTGTGCGGACGACCTTGCGGATCTTCGTATTGTGCGGGATGCAGAGAAGATCGGCGACCGCCGGCGTTGCGTTGACGACTGTAACGGACAGTCCGCGCACGCTGCTGTTTGAACCGACCTTGCGGATGGATTCGGTCAGCTCCTGCGTGAGCATCAGGCTGTACTGCTGTTCCTTTGCCGTGGAGCGGAACGAGCCGCGGCCCTGCGTACGCAAAAGGATGCCCTCCTGCACGAGCAGATTGAGCGCCTGCCGGATCGTTCCGCGGGCGACGCCGAATTCCGCGGTCAGCGCCTGTTCCGTTTCAAACGGGGCGCCGTCCGGCAGCAGCAAAAGCCTTGCGCGGAGTTCGTCCGCGATTTTCAGATACAGGGGAAGTTCGGGGACCGGTTTCATGGATCATTCCTCCTTGGCGGTTGATGAGGTCGCTTTGGGATCTGGGAGAGCTGAAAGAGGTTCATTTAACAGTGCTTCGATTTCGGGCAGCGCGCGTTCGGCGCATTCGCGGCCGATGCGGATCGCTTCTTCGGCGCCGGCGGTCGAGATCATGCCCATAAAGGACACGTCCGGCTTGATCCGCACGTCCAGACGATCCTGCCGCAGGTTTGTGATCTCGCGCTGCATCATATTGAACGAACGCAAAAGAGACGCGTGCGCGCCGGGCGCTTTGTCGTCGGCGATCACAAAGCGCTTCTTGATCGACAGATCGACGCCGATCACGATGTCCGCGCCGTGTTCGCGCAAAACCTCGACCGGAAGCTCCTGCAGCGTTCCGCCGTCGATGTACCAGTGTCCGTCGATCTTCACGGGGGTAAAAACGCCGGGGATCGCCATGCTTGCCCGTGCCGCTTCGTACAGCTTGATGTGATCGAAGATGTGAAATTCCGAGGTTTCGAGGTCCGCCGCGCCGATAAAGCAGGGGATCTTCGTCTGTTCGACGGAAAGGTCGTGCGTCAGCGTACGGACGATCTCGGAGACCTTGTTGCCGGACAGAAATCCGCCGCGCGTGACCATCGTCGGATCGATCAGATCCTTCGGCATGAGCGTGCAGAGATATTTTTCCAGCATGTAAAGGTCCGTGCCCGCCGCATAGATCGCGGCGACCAGCGCGCCGGCGCTGGAGCCGGAAATCATATCAATGGGAATCTGATGTTCCGTCAGCACCTGCAGCACGCCGATGTGCGCCATGCCGCGCCCGCCGCCGGAGGCAAGCGCAAGTCCGACTGTTTTCCGTTCGCTCATTCTGACGCCCCTCATTCAAATGCAAATGGACAAATTTCGATTTTTATTATAACAATTTTTCGGGCAGTTTGCAATAGCTTATCCATAGAAAATCAAAAAACGGACGTTCGTGTAAACGTCCGTTTCGATTCGTTTGTTTATTTCTTGGTCCCGGTCTTTTTCGTTGCCGTCTTTTTCCCGGAGGAAGTCGTGCCGGTCTTCTTTGCCGCGGTCTTTTTGCCCGTCGAGGACGAGGAAGGCTTCTTTGCCGCGGTCGAAGACGTCTTCTTCTTCGCAGTCGAAGTGCCGGTCTTCTTCGCGGTCGAAGTACCGGTCTTTTTGCCGGTCTTCTTCTTGCCGGAGGTCGTTTCCTCTTTGCCGGACAGCGCTTCGCTGTCGCCGAACAATCCGCCGAACAGTCCGCCGAGCAGGGAGCCGGAGGAATCCTCTTCTTTCTCTTCTTCCTTTTCCTCTTCCTTGCCGCCGAAAAGACCGCCTAAAAGCCCGCCGAGCACGCCGCCGGACGAGGAGGACGAGGAGGAGTTTCCGCCGCCCAAAAGCGAGCCTAAAAGCGACGCGCCGATGCCGCCGGACGAGGAGGACGAGGAAGAGCCGCCGCCAAGGAGTCCGCCAAGGAGCCCGCCGAGTGCGGAGCTGTCCGCTTCGTCGTCATCCTTCTTGTTGCCGAGCTGCGAGAGCAGAAGCGGCGCGACCATCGAAAGGATCGTGCTGACCTTGGAGCCGGAAACGCCGCTCTTTTTCGAGATCGCCTTTGTTGCCGCCGCTTCGTCGCCGCCGAGGATGTGACCGAGGATCTTCTTGCCGTCGGCGCTGTCGGCGGTGTTCAGAAATGCCGCCGCGTCGATGATATCGCCGGTCTTGTGCTCGTTCAGCGCCTTATTGAGCGACGCCGCGCCTTCCCTGGTGGAGGCGTTGTCGGACATTTTGCCGACCAGCACGGGAAGCGCGTCGGTCAAAACCGCGGAGACCTTGCTCTTGTCGGTCTTCGTCGCCTTTGCGATCGTTTCGATGCCGTCGCTGCCGACCAGTCCCATCAGGGACTTCATATCGACTCCTGCCATGGCTTATTCTCCGTCGGTCACTGTGCTCAGGACTTCTTCGACGTCGTCACGCTGTTCGATCTTCATCTCATCGTTCTCGATGCCTGCTTTCTTTGCACAGAAAGCGCAGAGATCTTCACGGCCGGAGTCGATCGCATCCTGAACGGAGCCCTGCGTCAGATCGGAGTTCCTGATCGTCTGACAATTCTCGTCAAGATGGTATTTTCTGCCGTATGCCGACCAGAAAACGTCCTGCGTGATGGTCTGCATTGCGGCGTCTTTTTCCTCTTTGGAAATCGGATTCCAGTCGATACCGAGCAGAACCGCGATCAGAAGCGCAACGGCGGCGACGATCGTCACGAACGTCTTGGTCTTCTTGTCAAGCTTCTTGTTTGCGAGAACGAAGATGATCAACGGAACAAGGCAGATGATCGCCATGATCGCGCCGAGCTGCGTCAGAATGAAGAAGCCGACCTTGTTGTTGGTCTTCTTGAACGGATCGAGGCGGCTTGCTTTCTTCCAAAGCGAAGACGCGATGATGCAGCAGACCAGGTCGATCACAATAAAGATCGCCAACGGGATCCAGAGCGCAACGCGTACGTCGTCATGCGTGCTGAAGAACGGAAGCTTGATCTTTTCATTGATCAGAAGGATCGCGATGATTTCGCAGGCGAGCGCGACCGCCCAGAGAATGAACGCAACGATTCGATTCGTCGTGGCTTTGCTCTTTTCCTCTGACGCCGTAAGGCTTTCGGCTTTCTTTACGTTTTTACCGGTCGTTTCTTCGACCTTTTTTTCGACCTTGGTGATGGTCCTTTTCTTTTCTTCCATGCAAACCCCTCTCATTTCTATTTGGTTTTTGTTCGAATGTCATACCATTCTTATTATATATTCTACTTGAAGCGGCGCGCAATGTCAATAAGGGATTGGTGTAAATTTGTCGCAATTATCCGGGAAATCCGGTCGGCGGGCAAGATTGTGCTTGACAATTCTTCCGAATGCGTCCAAACTGAAAGCAAAGAAAGACATGCGGAGGAGAAGTATGGACTGGTGGGTCATCGCGCTGATCGCGGGCGGCGGACTTCTGGCGCTGTTCGGCGGTTTTATGGGCGTTCGCCGCGCCACGCGCGGGGTGCGGGAACGGATCGGATACATCAAGAACGCGCTCGACGAGGCGATCGCGGCGGACAAGGAGCCGGAAAAACCGCGCTCGCTTTCCTCACTCGAATCGGTCGTGCTGCCGAAGATCCTGAAGGATTTTCCGGACTTCAATCCCAAGGTGTTTGCGGAGCGCGTGCGCCGCGACGCAAAGCTGTATTATGAAAGCGGCGTGCAGGGAAAGATGCTCTTTACCGACGACGCGACCGAGACGTTCAAGGAGGATTTCGAGGACCGTCTGCCCGACGACGTCGCGGGCGGGATCAACGTCCGCCGCGTGACGATCGCCGCGTACGACAGTGCGACGCGCAAAAAGATCATGACCTGCCAGGCGGCGGTGGGCTTCAACGACAAAACGGAGACCCCGCGCGAACGGCGGCTGATCCTGAAATATATCGCGGGCTATGCGGACGATCCGGAAAGCCCGGTGATGGGCTTCAACTGTCCGAACTGCGGCGCGCCCCTGCCCGCGGTCGGCGCACGCGTGTGCGTCTACTGCGGCACGGCGTTCTCCGCGCCGGTGAGCCTCGGCTGGCTGTTGATGGACGCAAGAGAAGGGTAAGGCGCTTTCAGCGCAGTGATATTTGCCGCTATGCGGCAAGTGATATCTGCCTGCGGCAGGTGATATCTTTCCTGCGGGAAGGTTCAGGAGGATTCTCCTGCCGGAGAATCGTCTGATTTATGACGGATCTGCCGCCATGAATTGTTTCAAAGGAACATGGATTGCGTCTGACGGCGCATAAAAACGGAGAAGACTATGCCGATCGACAAGGAAGATTACATGGAGCCGCGGTGCCTCCTCTGCGAGGAGCCGTACGGCGCGGAGACGCAGGTGAAGCCGGTCCCGCAGCAGAGGATCATGGAGAAGGTGGACGAGTGCATGTCGCGCCGCGACTACGCGGGCGTGGAGCGGCATCTTTTATACTGGCTCGAGGAAGCGAAGCTCGGCCGCGATCAGCGCGGGGAGCTGATGATCCGCAACGAGCTCGTCGGGCATTACCGCAAGACGGGCGAAAAAGACAAGGCTTTTACGCAGGCGGAGGCGGCGCTGCAGCTTCTGGACAGGCTGGCGTTCGAGGGCACGATCACGGCGGGCACGACCTGCGTCAACGCCGCGACCGCGTATCAGGCGTTCGGCGAGCACGAAAAGGCGCTTGCGGTCTTCGAGCGCGCAAGAACGAATTATGAAGCGATCCAGTCTTTGAAGCCGGAGCTTCTCGGTGGGCTCTACAACAACATGGCGCTGACGCTCGTTTCGCTGAAACGCTTTGACGAAGCGAACGCGCTCTATAAAAAGGCGGTCGAAACAATGGGCAACGCCCCGCACGGCGCGCTGGAGCAGGCGATCACATACCTGAATATGGCGAACGCCGCCGAGGACGAGAAGGGGCTTTTGGACGCGTCGGAGACGATCGACGCGTATCTCGAAACGGCGCAGCGGCTTTTGGACGTGCCGGACGTTCCGCATGAGGGATATTACGCGTTCGTGTGCGAGAAGTGCGCGCCGACATTCGAGTATTACGGCTGGTTTGCGGCGGCGAACGAGCTGAACGACCGCGCGAGGGCATGGTATGAACGGGCTTGAGCTTTCCGAACGGTTTTATCTGGAATACGGAAAACCGATGCTCGAAGAGCAGTTTCCAGAATTGCTTCCGTACCTTGCGGCCGGGCTGTTCGGCAGCGGCTCGGAGTGCTTCGGCTTCGACGACGAAACGAGCCGCGATCACGATTTTGAGCCGGGCTTTTTGCTTTTGCTGCCGGGCGAGGACGTTGTGGACCGAAAGACGGCGTTTGCGCTCGAACGCGCCTACGCGAAGCTCCCGAAGGCGTTCATGGGCGTTCCCCGCAGCACGGTCGCGCCGGTCGGCGGCGCGCGGCACGGCGTCGTGCGCACGGCGGAGTTCTTCGCGGACAAGGTCGGCGCGGCGGACGGGATCCTGACCGTTTCCGAGTGGCTGACCGTGCCGGAGCATGCGCTTGCGGAAGCAGTAAACGGCAGGCTGTTCTTCGACGGGTACGGCGAGGTCAGCCGCATCCGCGAGGGGCTTTCGGCGTATCCCGAGGACGTCCGCAGAAAGAAGCTTGCGGGCAATCTTCTGCTGATGGCGCAGGCGGGGCAGTACAACTACACGCGCTGTCTCAAACACGGCGAGACCGGCGCGGCGCAGCTGGCGGTCGCGGAATTTGCGAAAGCGGCGATGCACACGGTGTTTCTGCTGAACGGCGTCTACATGCCGTATTATAAATGGAGCTTCCGCGCGATGCGGGCGCTTCCGAAGCTTTCGATGCTTGCGGAGACGCTCGAGGTGCTGCTCACGACCGACAACGAGCCCGCGACGGCGGAATCGAAGTACGACATGATCGAGGACGCCGCGGCGGACGTGATCGACGAGCTGATGAACCGGGGGCTGACCAAGGCGATCTGCGGCGATCTCGAAAAGCACGCGTACTCGGTCAACGATTCGATCGCGGACGGCGACATCCGCAACCTGCACATTCTCGCGGCGGTGTGAGCTCGTGCAACTACCCTCCCGTCAGACGGCGTCTGACACCCTCCCTGACAAGGGAGGGTCAAGCGGTTCAGCATTCATTCTGACCTCCTCCTGACGGGGGAGGTGTCTGCCGACAGGCAGACGGAGGGAGAGATCTGCGCCTCTGCGACCGTAGACGCGTGCGGGGCGTCCGGGAGGCCGCCCCCTACAGCATGCATACGCAGCCAAAAGCCTTCCCCCTGATGTGGGGAAGGTGGTCCCGCAGGGACCGGATGAGGAGTAAACGCAGAAAAGCGGAACGCTTTTCGCGGATCAATGAATTGACGGCGGCGCCGTCATGAATTGTTCCGAAGAAACATGAATTGACGCCTTTGGCATCGTGAATTGCGCTTCGCGCATGAACAATCCCCCGGTCGCTTAACAGCGACAGCCCGCAAGCTCCATTCCGCTTCGCTGCGTTACATGGGCAGATCGCGCGCTTCCCGCGCACATCTTGCTTCATTACGGCGGTAGATCGCGCGTTTCTCGCGCGTACCATCTTTGCACAAGAGGGCCTCAAATCAGATCCGGAGCCTCCCTTGTGTAAAGGGAGGTGGGTGAACGAAGTGAACCCGGAGGGATTGTGATGAATTGCGGCTTTGCCGCATGAAAGGATTGGATATGGACATTCACGGATTACAGAAGATGACGCTTTTGGACTTCCCGGGACGCGTGGCGTGCACGGTGTTTTTGGGCGGATGCGATCTCCGCTGCCCGTTCTGCCACAACGCCGAGCTGATCGACGGCACGGCAAAGCCGGTCATGGACGATACGGAGCTTCTGGCGTTCCTCGAAAAGCGCAGGGGGCTTTTGGACGGCGTCGCGTTCACGGGCGGCGAGCCGACGCTCCGCAAGGACCTTCCCGACCTCATCCGCAAGATCCGCGCGATGGGCTATCCCGTGAAGCTTGACACGAACGGCATGCACCCGGACCGGCTCAAAGCGATGCTCGACGAAGGGCTTCTGGATTACGTCGCCATGGACGTCAAGGGCGGACCGCATCATTATGCGCATATATGCGGTTTGGAAAAAATGGATCTTGCGCCGATCTCCGAGAGCATTTTGATCCTCAAAAACAGCAAAATCGACTACGAATTTCGTACGACTGTCGTCGACGAGCTGCACGATATGTCCGATTTTACCGCGATTTCCGAGTGGATCGCGGGCGCAAAGGCATACTACCTGCAGGCGTTCACCGACCGCGATACGGTGGTCTATGAAAACTTCCACGCACCCACAAGGGAATGCATGGAGCAGTATGCCGATGCTGTCCGAAAAACCGTACCGAACACCGCGCTAAGGGGCATATAATCTACATTTTCCGGCGGGTCGTCCGCCGTATACGCCTTTTTGCATATGCAACGCATAAATACAAGATATTGTATGATTTGTTAACAATCACCACTACATATTGACACCGAACCCCCACATATGGTAAAGTGGCACTGCTCGGAATCGCGGGTTGAATACCCGTGGCTCCAAAAGTTTGAAATCTTTACCAGCGGGGGTATTTTTTATGTACGAGGTCATTAAAAGAGACGGAAAGCTCGCCGAATTCTCGATCGGCAAGATCACGGCGGCGATCACCAAGGCGTTTGAAGCGACGGGGAAGCAGTATCATCCGAGCGTGATCGAGCTTCTTGCGCTGCATGTGACGAGCGATTTTGAAGATAAGATCAAGGACGACAAGATCACGGTCGAGGAGATCCAGGACAGCGTCGAAAAGGTGCTGTCGGAATCCGGCTATGCGGACGTTGCAAAGGCGTACATCCTGTACCGCAAGCAGCGTGAGAAGATCCGCAACATCAACTCCACGATGCTGAACTACAAGGATCTGGTCGACAACTACCTCAAGATCAACGACTGGCGCGTCAAGGAAAATTCGACGGTCACCTATTCGGTCGGCGGTCTGATCCTTTCTAACTCCGGCGCGATCACGGCAAACTACTGGCTGACCGAGATCTATGACAACGAGATCGCGGAAGCGCACCGCTCTGCGGCGATCCATCTGCACGACCTTTCCATGCTCACGGGCTACTGCGCGGGCTGGAGCCTCAAGCAGCTCATCCAGGAGGGTCTCGGCGGCGTGCCCGGCAAGATCACGTCCTCTCCGGCAAGCCATCTTTCGACGCTGTGCAACCAGATGGTCAACTTCCTCGGCATCATGCAGAACGAGTGGGCGGGCGCGCAGGCGTTCTCGTCGTTCGACACCTACCTTGCGCCGTTCGTCAAGGTCGACAACCTCTCCCAGAAGGAAGTCAAGCAGTGCGTGCAGTCGTTCATCTACGGCGTCAACACGCCGTCCCGCTGGGGCACGCAGGCGCCGTTTTCCAACATCACCCTCGACTGGACGGTTCCGAAGGACCTCGAAAACCTGCCCGCGATCGTCGGCGGCAAGGAGATGGACTTCACCTACGGCGACTGCAAGAAGGAAATGGACATGGTCAACAAGGCGTTCATCGAGGTCATGATCGAGGGCGACG
>JAEEGI010003730.1_pt1 | contig 36210 bp, 25 predicted proteins | sample 8958751 | NCBI WGS metagenome assembly JAEEGI01 (sample SAMN16246545, study PRJNA631951) | gut metagenome | biome: gut microbiome; feature: rumen; material: KS-attached | host: Bos | place: Iran: Karaj | collected 2018-10 | reverse complement strand
CTGGCCGGTACCAACCAGGACCGTCAGGAAAAAGGTCACCAGCGGGCCCAGGAAGGTGATGTGCTCCGGGTGTTTCCGGAGCATCCTTTCGGCGATCTGGATCATCCAGTCCATGCCGCCCGAGGCCTGCAGCGTGCCGGCGCAGGTGACGGCCGCGATGATGATGTAAATGACGTCGGTGGGAGGCGTGCCGGGCTTGAGGCCGAAGCCGAACACCAGGATGGCGAGGCCGATACCGGAGATGGCGCCCAGCGCGAGGGAGCCGTAACGGGAACCTACATAAAGAGCTGCCAATACAATCAGCAGCTCTATAATCATAGTTAAAGTCATAGCGCAGGTGATTAGTACCTGCTAAGATACGAATATTTTTTTTACCGCGCTACGTACTTTGCCGTCCGGACAGCGAGATACTTCTTCACGGCGTCCCAGCTGTAGTAGGGGCCGGTTACGGTCTCCAGCTCTCCCAGATGGGCTTCCTCGCCGTTCAGCAGGACTTTTACCAGCACGTCGCCGTTGCCCTTCTTCGGCTTGTAGAACACGAACTGGATGTTCGTGGCCATGCAGGAACGGAAGGTCTGGAAGGTGTACACCAGGTCATCGGCCTTGGCGGGGACATAGTCGAAGCCGTCGATGTCCATGATCATCAGCAGGCTCATCACCACATGGTCGTGGCCGAAGCGGAGGTCGGCGCCGCGGGAGCCGTCGGCCAGCCGGATATCGGCCTTGGCGACGATGTCATCCACGATCGAAGAGCAGGAGGTGCGGTAGTGCACGTACTCGCGGTAGCGCTCGTAGCTGTCGCACTCCCACAGCGTCACGAACTCCTCGGGGGTGAAGATGCCGCCCACGTCCATGCGCTCCTCTTCGGGGATGCTGTTCATGCCGCCGACGAACATATACAGGTGGAAGAATACGTCATAAGGGTCACGCTGGCCCAGGCCCGCGACGGGGTCCTTGAACAGGCGGCCCAGCACGTCCATATAGTTCGGGAAACGGCGGAAAAAGAACTCCTCCGAGCTCTCGGTGAAGGGGAAGAAGGTGTCCGGGCCCTTGTAGCGCAGGGGGTTCTTCCCGGTGTTGGGACGGGTAGCCTGCACGTCCAGGGCGCCCTGGTGGGCGTAAACATCGGCCTTGGGGGCGTAGCGGGAGAAGGCGCTCACGCTGGAGGTCATGCTGATGATGGCGCGCACCGAGGCCGATGAACAGGCGTCGATGCGGCTGCCCTTGCCAAAAGCCGTGGGGAAGGATTCGGTCATGGTTTTGGCGATGTACTGGTGCTGCTGCCAGCCCAGCGGGGTGAGGTCTCCCACCTTGTACTGCCCGTCCACCCAGAAGGCAGTGAGCTGGTTCAGCAGCTTCTCGCCGTAGGGGGTGAGGTTATCGGCCTTCTTGCCGGCCTTGAGCATCTCCAGGGGGACGGTGTAGGCGCGGGAGGTGTAGGCATAGCGGGAACCGTGGCGGCCATAGTGGCCCACATAGACGGGCTCGTAGCCCTTCGGGGCGGGCGTGGAGGCCTTGGGGGCCATGCTATAGACGTTGTCCAGGCCCGAAGCCTTGAGCGGATCCTGCAGCAACTGCTCGCGCACCTGCTTGTTGGCAAAGGCCGGTTCGGGCTGCTGCTCGGGGACCTCGACGATGTAGAAATGCGTGTAGAGCTTGCGCTCGCCGGCATGGTCGTACTTGCGCTTGTTGTCGGTGGGATAGTTCACCACATGGGTGTCGGGATCTCCCTGGCCGCGGACACAGAGGGTGGTGGAACCGCCGCCGTCCATGTTCAGGGCATACTGAGGATTGAACCACTTCTTCAGGAACAGGGTGAGTTCGCGGGCGCTCATACCCTCGCCGATGCCGGCGCGGCGGCCGTCCACGGTGAAGAGGATGAGGTGGTTGTCGGCCGTCTTGGCCACGGCGCTGCGGGGATGGCGCACGCCCTGGTGACGGGACGGATCCTCGTAGTTCAGCTGCTGGATGTCCTCCATCGTGAGGGAAGGATCCACGAAGCGCTCGCCTACGGGGTCATAGTCGTCGATGAGCATGGGCGCGCTGGACAGGATGTTCAGGCCCGTGCAGCTGGAGTAGAAGGCGCGCTGCTCTTCGATGCTCTTTCCCTTGCCGTCAAAGGAGATCTTTACATCCCGGAATCCGTCGGTATAGACGGCCGCCTCGCTCTTCCAGTTGGGGACGGGCTCCTCGAACACCGTGTTGTACGGCATGACGGAATAGAAATCCCCGTTTACCTTGATCACCACGGAGCTGGGCTCGTAGGCGGCGTTCATGGCGGCCACGGCATGGTTGCGCAGAAACACGTCGGAGGTGGGCACCTGTTTCTCCGAATACGCGAAACGGAAAGCGTAGCGCGGATTGTTCAGGTCCAGGTCGATGACGAAGACCTGCTGCGCCGCGCCGGAAATCTCGTCCATCCCGGAGAACGTATAATAGGTCACCCCTTCGGCCACGGTATCCACCGTCCAGCCATTGCCGGGTTTAGGTTGTGCTACAAGCTGCAGGCTCGCGGCCAGCAGGAGGAGCAGGGAATAAAGATATCTTCTCATTATATCAGACTGTCAATGATAGCTTTTACGATAGGTTCCATCACGTCATAGCCGTCGGGGCCGGGATGGAGGTTGTCATAGAGGCGGTACTCCACCTTCATGCTCAGGTCGGTTTCGGCGTCGGTCACCATGGAGCTCCAGTAGTTGCACCAGGAATAGCCGTTGGAATCGGCCAGGGACTTGATGAGCTTGTTCAGCGCCACGATGTGCGCACCCTTGGTCTTCGGGTTGCTTAATCTAGAGTAGGTGTCGTCATTGGGCGTCACCGAGCACAGTACTACCTTGATGCCGGCGGCCTTGGCGGCGGTCGCCATCTCGGCGATGTTGGCGGCGATGTCCGCTTCCGTCACACCTTGGGCCAGGTCGTTGGTACCGGCCATGATCACGACCACCTGCGGGTTCAGGGCAATCACGTCCTTCTGGAAGCGATTCTTCATCTGGGTGGTATTCTGGCCGCTGATTCCCTTGTCCACGTAGCCGTTCCGGCTGAAGAAACCAGGGTGGAACTTCACGGTTACCGAAGTTCCGTTGTCTATCATATAGGCCGGATTGAAGGGAATCTTCAAAGGATAACTGGATTTGTCGTAGGTGTTGCTGTTACGCGCCCACTGCCAGGTGATGCTGTCACCCACGAAGATGGCGGGGATACGAAGGGGCGTGTCCTTGAGCACAGGCAGCGTGCCGTCCAGGTTCCACACCGTGGTGGGCCAGGTCTGGGCCGATGCCTGGTAGGAAACCGTCTGCGCGGTTCCGGCATACACGTCCGTGATAGTGGCGTCCGCCGTATTGGAACCGCAGAAAGGAAGGGAGGCATGCCAGCCGATGCAATGGGAGATGGAGGTCTCCCCGCCCACACATTTTCCGACGAAGGCGCCTGCGCCGCCGCTCATGTTGCCGCTGTTATAGCAGAACTCGACGGTAGAGGAGCTGACAGAGCCTGCGAAGCCGCCCGACTGGCTGCCGCCGGACAGGGAACCCGTCGTGTAGCAGTGCAGGATGGAGCCGCGGCCCACCGCTCCCACGAAGCCGCCGGCCACGTTCTGGCCACCGCTTACGGAGCCGTCCGTGTATCGGCAATACATCATGAGCGCATTCTCAGATGCGCCGGCAAAGCCGCCCGTGTTGCTGGAGCCGCTTACATTACCGCTGGCGGAGCAGCCGGTGTACGTGGAAGCGCCCGCCGCACAACCGGCAAAGCCGCCGGTGTATCCGGCCGAGTTCTTCACCGTAGCAGCCGCAGAGCAGGCCTTGTAGGCATCCGGCACATTGGCCCAGCCCACGAAACCGCCCACACGGTCGCCCATAGCCGTAACGCTGGAGGCATTGTCCACCGTGCAGTCCTGGAAATTGGCACCGGCATAGTCCGTATAACCGATGAAACCGCCCACGTTGCCCACGGCAGCCTGGGTTGCCTCAACGGTCGTATTCTTCACATGGCAGTTGATGAAGGAATGTGCCTGGTAGGTGTAGCCGATAAAGCCGCCCGTATAGATGGAGCTGCTGGCCGCGTTCTTGGTCTGGGTCACGGTTACGCCGCTCACTTCACAATCCGTGAAGATGGCGGGAATCTCATACTTGTCCACGCCGCTGATATCGGCAATACCCACGAAACCGCCCACATGGGAGGCGCTGCTCACGGTGGTATTCACCACCTTGCAGCCCGTGACGGAGCCCTTACCCCTGGCATGGCCGGCAAAGCCGCCCGCAGCCTGGGTACTGGTAACGGTGCTTCCGCTCACGGTAACATGGGTGCAGTTGCCCACACGGGCATAGTCGTTGGTGGTCGTGCCCAGGAAGCCGGCCACCACGCCGCATTTGGACGTAGCCTGGATGGTGGCTTCGCTGAAGGTCACATCATGGATGTTTCCGTACAGCACGCCGGCGAAACTGGCATAGGCCACACCCGTACTCGTAAGGCCCTTGACCGTGAACCCGCGGCCGTCAAAATCGATACCTTTATCAAACGTGCCGGCATTGTTCAGGGGCGTCCAGTTGGTGATGACGGAGGCGTCGATGTCCTTCGTCAACCGGAAGTACGTGATGGTACCACCCGTCAGGACCCCGCTGTTGTGCATGTTGTTCAGTTGCTGGGCCGTGGCAATGAGATAGGGATCATCCTGCGTGCCGGTGCCGCCCATAAAGTATCGGCCGCTCAGGGCGACGGGAGATTCCAGTTCCTTGCCGGTGATGTTTTTACTGTACATTTCTCCGGACGCATCGGTCACGGAGAGGATACCCTGCGCATCGGAAGCGATGGAGGACTCATCCCAGGAGAGCATCAGATAGGCCGTCAGCGTCTGGGAAGACGCCGATACGTCCACATTCGTCATCGGCAGGGTATAAGTCTTCTCCCCTACCTCCAGGCTCAGTTCCTTGAGCGTGGTAACACCTGCGGGCAGGGTTGCCACCACTTTCTGGACACCCGCCTGGGAGAGGCTTCCATGATGGGCCGATGCCCAGATCGGGTTAAAGCATGTTTCCTTGTAGGCGTCCACGCCCTTCAGGAGGGCGCGGTAGCACAGGTGTGCCGTGCTACCGTTTCCGTCCTGGGTAGGAGAGACCCCATCGGCCATAGCCTCTGCCACGCTGGCACAGGTGCCGGGGTACAAGATGTCATACGACGAGCCCGTCACAGGCTTGCCGGTAAATTCAGCCTCCTGCGGGGTGATGATCCTGGACAGGGTGAACACCTGGGACTGCGATCCGGAAATGACCCGGACGCAGTCACCTGTCTCCCATGCCGCTTTGAGCCGGCCGTTCTGCTCGGCAACCGTAACCTTGGAATAAGGGGCATCCGGCAGGATAACGCGGATGACCTCCGTGCCCGCGGGATCCGTTCCCGGATCGGGCGACGACGGCTCTTTGCCGCAGGAAATAGCCAACGACAGGATAGCCGCCCATACAAAACAGGATGACTTTTTCAAAACAGAATCCTTTATTAGGTTTCTTATTTCTTTACAACGTAGAAGAAGGTGTCACGGGGACGCTCGCCTGCGTGATCGGGGCCGTTGGTCTCCTTGGGAGCACCGTTCTTGGCCTCGGTGCGGTTATCGCAGGGGTAATTCACCACATGGGTATCGGGATCGCCCTGGCCCTTCACGCACATCGTGGAAGAGCCGCCGCCATCCAGGTTGATGGCCCACTGGGGATTGAAGTTGTTCACCAGGAACTGGGTGAGGTCATGGGCCGAAATACCCTTGGCGAAGCCGTTGCGACGACCGTCCACCACGATGAACAGGATATGGTTGTCCTCGGTCTTGGCCAGTGCCGTACGGGGATTGGTACTGGAGCCCTGGTGGTTGTAGGGATTTTCCGAGCAGTCGGGTCCCCATTCATTCTTGGGATGCTTGGCGCAGAAATCCTTTCCTACCGGCTCATAGTCATCCACCAGCATAGGAGCGCTGGTGATCATGGTGCTCTCCGTCTTGGCGCGTTCCTTATAGGTAGTCCTCCACTGAGCGAGTGTCATATCCTTGCCCGTGAACTCGATACGCACGTCACGGTCCTGATCCATGTAAATGGCCGCTTCACTCTTCCACTGGGGAACGTTGGTGTCGCCGATGGTCGTAGCCGAGATGGTGGACAGCGGGGAGCCGTTCACCTTCAGATACAGGGCCGCCTTCTCGTAACCGCCGTTGATAACGGCGATGGCGCCGGTACTCTTCATCACCTTGGAAGCTGTACTGTTGTTACCATAGTAACCCAGCTTCACCGAATAGGCGTTGCTGCTCATGTCTATGTCCGTGACATAGATATGCTGGTTGGTACTGGTAACGCTTTCCTTTCCGTCGAAGGCGTAATAGGTAATTCCGTCTTCGATGGTAGTTACCGTCCAGCCGTTTCCGGCCTGCGGGCGGACGACTTTTCCCCGGTTGGAATCCCACGGCTTGGGGGTAGTATCCCCGGTACCGGAGCCGGAACCAGAGCCGGAGCCGCCACCCGGATCCACAATTGGAGGGGGCGGGGGTACTTCTACGTGGATTTTGCTCCCCCCGCAGGAAAGCGCCAGCAGGGGGATCAAAATCACATAAGCATATATACGCTTGAACTTCATATTACTTCAATTTAGGGGTATCACCACTGAAGTCCCAAACATCGGCGCTCCAGCCCATCTCGACAGCCTTGGCAGAAACACTGCCCTCGGTGCCGGCATAGTTACCGGTAATAGCCTCGGTGCTGACTCCATCCTTTACGGCACCATGGAATGCCAACGTGGCGTTCCAACCAATGCACTTGGTGATAGAAGCAGGAGCGGCATCCACATAGCCGATGAAGGCGCCGACACCGGTACTGGTGCCATTGATAACCGCCATGGTGTAACAGTTCTTGATATCACCGCCAACCTTGCAGATACCCATAAAGCCGCCGATAGCATTGTATGCGCCACCGTTAATGGTAACACCGGACGTAACATAGCAATCGCTGAAGACGGCGTTCTCGGGATATCCGGCAAAGCCACCGACATTTGCATTATTGGCATTCAACGTAGTGGCATCCACATAACACTTCGATGCAGAAGAGTATGTGCCCACAAAGCCGCCCAAATGCTGAGCGCCGGAGAGGGTGCAGTTCTTCACATAGCACTTGGCGAACATATTGTTCTTGTCGCCGCCATCACCGATGAAGCCACCGACACGACCGGACTTGGTAGCCGTAATCGTCGCGCCATCCACATAGCAATTGGTAAACGTAGCATTCGAGTTACCGGCAAGGCGGCCGATGAAGCCACCGACCGGAGAGTTGCCAGCAGAGTTTCTTCCGGCGGTGATGGTACCACCCAGGAATGCACTGTTTTCGACAACGACCTTAACAGCAGCACTAACCTGTCCGATAACGCCACCCGTATAGTAACTGGCGGCATTAGAGACGTTGGCCTTTGCCGTGCAGCCGGTAATCTTGGCGGCAGCGCCGATGCTACCCACAAAACCACCAGCAGAGCAGCTCTTTGCAGTGGAAGACTGGCTAACAGAAGTGGTACCGGTAACATGGCAGTCGCTGATAGTACCGGCTGCACCGATAACGCCTGCAAAGGCACCCACATTCTTGTTGCTTGCCGAAACGGTCGCATCCTTTACAGTAACGCCGCTGCAATTGCCCACCTTGTCTCCGGTACCGATATAACCGGCCACCACGCCCGTATTGTTGGCCTGTCCTTCAATGGCAGCCGACTCAAACGTGACGTTCTTGATGGTTCCGTAAAGAACACCGGCGAAGCTGGGATAGGCCACCGTGGAAGAAGCCGTGATAGTGAGGCCCTTGATGGTCTTTCCATTACCATCAAACTCAACGCCTTTGTCAAAGTCGCCTTCATTATTCAGCGGGACCCATTCGTCACCGCCGGTAAGGTCGACATCCTCTTCCATCTTGAAGTAGCGGAAGGTTCCCTTGGCCAGGTCGCCGGCCATGCTGCGAAGCTGATCAGCGGTCTTGATAATCCAGGGAGAAGCCTTGGTACCACGACCACCGGCATAGTGAGCGTTAACAGCCTCATCCGACCAGCCCTCGTTGTCACTGAAGGAGAAGGTGTTCATGCAGCCAGTCTTGATGGTCGATTCCTTGGAAAGGATGACATCCCTGGACATGGACTTCTCGTTACCGATGACATTGATGTAGATGGTGGATCCGGAAGGGACAGCCGCCTCATTCCAGGAAGTGGTCATCCATGCAACCAGTACGCCGTCATCCGGGGTGCACTCCTGCAGGGAAAGCTGGATGGCATTCACCTTTTCTTCGCCATTACCGGCATAGAAGACGGCTTCGTCGGAGCTCATGATCAGCTTCTCGGGATCGGTAATCCCGGCCGGCAGGGGAATCGAGAATTTCATCACACCTGTCTGCTTGAGAGAACCGCCGTGTTCCTCGGCCCATTCGGGGTTGAAAGAGAAGGTGGTATAGGTGTCCACGTCATTGAGGGCGGCCTCATAGGCAAGATGGGCCGTGCTATTGTTGCCCTTCTGTACCTGGGCATTCCAAACGGTTTCCGTTGCACTTTCACCGGGATACAGGATGGTGAACTTGCTACCCTTCACGGCTGGTCCTTCGAAAACTGCTTTCTTGGGCGTAAAGCCCGGTTTGATGGTGAAAACCTCCGTGTTCTCACCGATGACCGTAAGCTTGTCACCAGCGTTCCAGGTCCAGGAAAGAATCGTCTTAAGGCCACCGGCCTTGACGGCTTCATCGTCGGGAAGAACGGCGGTAATGGTCACCAGATCTTTCTGAGGAGCCTGAAGCTGCTCAGTCTTGGAGCAGGAAAAAGCTGCAGCAAGAACCGACAAGGCAATAACGATATATCTTGTTTTCATAATCTGATGCATTAATTATTGTAGAAATCGTTTTCCTCGAAATCAGGGAGCTGTCCGTCAGCATCCGGAGCAGCCGGACCGGAAGGCCTGGGCTTGAGCGTCGGCAGTTCGCCGCTGAAATCCCAGACGCTTGCGCTCCAACCCAGTCCCCTGGCGACCTCGGAAAGGGTCTTGCCGGCCTCGGCAGCCTTGCCGTGGTAGGGATAGTTGTGGTTGGCGCCGGCAACGGCGATCGGATCGAGCGGGGAACCCGGAGATACGTCTTCCTGATCGTACAGGGAGAATGCATCCGAATAGTCGAAGAAGATCGCTTCGTTGTACTTCATGGCCGGATTGCGGAGACAGCCTCTCAGGGTATTTCTGACAGCGGTGTAGCCGACGATGGCGCCGCAGCTGTAGTGGCTCACATCACCAGGCGTGAAGGTGCCGCTGCCGCCGATGTTGGCATTGGCCTTGATTTCTTCATTCCAGGCGATGCAGTTCTCGATGATATTACCGGGATCCACATCCTTCGGGGTAGCCTTGGCCTTGCAGAAATAACCACCGATACCGCCGATGCCGAAGGAACCGTGTACGGTTGCGATAGAATAGCAGTTGGCGATTCTGATAGGGACGGCGGGATCGTCGTCACCGACGGTACCACCGCCGATGCCACCGACACGCTGGTTACCGGTGATGACACCGCTGGTCCAGCAGTCAACGACCTCGACTTCCTTACCGCAATAGCCGAAGAGACCGCCCACGTTGTTCAGTTTGGAGTTGATGATCACATCGGCCGAGCAGGCGTGCAGGGAGCCCGTGCCCATGAAGCCGAAGAAACCACCGGCGCCATACTTGGTAGAAGTGGTGTGGTCCAGTTCGCCCTGGATATGCACACGCGTGCAATCTCCGCGGATACCCTTGGAAGCATCCTGGAGACCGCAATAACCGGCCAGGATACCCGAACGGGCATCGCCCACGACCACCTTGGCGTTCGTGAAGGTCACATCGTAGCACCTTCCGTTAAGGACGCCGAAGAAGCTGGGATAGTTGGCGTAATTGCAGAAGAAATTGGAAATGGTATGGCCGTCGCCGTCGAAATCGATAGCCAGCTCATAAGGGGATTCCCAGTTGAGCGGCTCCCAGTCCTCGATGGAGGCCATATCGATATCGGCCTTAAGACGGAAGTACGTCACCTTCTTTTCGACCATCAGGTCCTTCATGCCTTGCAGGTCTTTGGCCGTGTACAGATTGTACGGATCCTCGGCGGTACCGGAACCGGCATCGGGAGCCACATAGGCCTTCTTAAAGAAGATGTAGGCCTGAGGGTTCTCTTTCATTTCCCACTTGTCGGTACCGGCCACCTTGTCGATGGTCAGGGGAAGGATGTAGGTCACGTCATCCTCAAGGCCGGTGGCCGAGAGTTTGAGCTTGGCCGAAGAGGAAGAACGGCCGTAGCGGGGCATCATGGCCTCGGGAGTGGTGAATTCATAGGCCGAGCCGGGGCTCATCACATAGGATGTGCCGTGGGCGACATTGTAAGCCTCGGCGGCTTCAGGATCGGCCTTGAAGGAGATGTTCAGGGTAATGTCCGAGACCTGTCCTTCGTCGGCCAGGGCGCGCACCGCGATGGTGGTAGCCTTGGCGCTTGACACTTCCAGGACCTCGCTGCTATTGTCCACGCCGACGTAGAAAACGCCCGTCATCGTGGCCTCCGGATTCTTGCCGTTTTCCTTCTTGGTGCAGGCACCCAGCATCAGAAGGACCGGAACAAGAGCCAGTATATGGATAATTGTCTTTTTCATATGGGATTAGTCTTCGAAGGTTAAACCGTCATTCCAGCCAGGATTCTGGGCAAGGGCACCGCGGGTGAGGTTGCGGTCGTCGGTGGGGATGGGATACAGGTAGTCCTTGCTCTCGTCCCAGCTGCGAGGCGTATTGCCGTGCAGGACGACGAGACCGGAAGTACCGTTGCTCAGATAGATGTCGCTGCCAAGTTTCTTGTTCACGGCGGCGGTAGCCTTATCCGTCACATAGATGTCGATGTCCGGAGTTCCGTTCTGGTCCACGTCATAGACGCCGGCAGCGGGGAAAAACATGCCATAGAAAGGAGCCTCGAAGATCTTGCCTTCCTTCCAACGCATGATATCGTTGTAACGGAAACCTTCCTGAGCCAGTTCGATACCGCGCTCACGACGAATCTCCAGGATTACACCCTTGTTGGCGTCACCCAGCAGGACGGGACTCTGGTAGCCACCGAAAGCGGCGTCGGTGAGGAATGCATCCGGATTGGCGTTGGCGTCGGTCATCGACAGATGAGGCATGTTGACGCGGTCACGGAGCTTGTTCACGGAGATATCCAGGTCTTCCTGGGTGAGCTTGCCGGCCTCGGCCAGGGCTTCTGCGTAGTTCAGATAGATTTCTGCTGTACGGAAGATGGTGATGTCGATGTCGGAGGCGTTGTTGGAATCCTGGTTCACGGTGGTGAGGTACTTGTCCGGATGGTAGCCGCTGAAGGTCACCTTGAAGTCCGGAGAAGTCGTAGAGCTCTCACCCATACGCTTGTAACCGGGGGTACGGATGCTCTGGGCCAGACGGGGATCACGGTCCTGGGTCTCGGCGATGAAATCCATGGTCTGCCAGTCGGCCTTGTCGGTGAAGCGGCTGCCGTCCGTCATCAGATAGCTGGCGAAGAGCTTCTTGGTCATGGAAGGGCAACCTCTGGAACCGGTGGTCTGGGCGCTGCCGGAATTGTGCACGACACCATAGGTGGAGTTGTAGTCACGGGACAGCACCACCTCGTCCATCAGGTCGGTGGCGTTCATGGTGTGGAACAGCTCCCAGTAATTGGCGTGAAGGCCGTAACGACTGGTCTGGATGAATTCCTTGGAGATCTTGGCGCACTCGTCCAGATACCAGGTGTAAGGCTTTGCATCCTCCGGAAGCGTCTGGAGGAACACATCGCCGGCGTGGTACTTGCGGAAGGTACCTTCGAACAGCATGGCACGGGATTTCAGGGCCATGGCGGTCCACTTGGTCACTTCGTAAGCGCTCTTCTCCTTAGGCAGATTGTCAATGGCGAAATCCAGATCCTCGATGATCTTGCCCATGATGAACTCACGGGAGTCGCGGGGACGGTTGAGCTGCTCGGTTTCGGTGGAGCCGATGGTCTTGTCATACCACGGAACGTCGCCGAAGCGGACCACCTTGTTGTAATAGAAATAGGCGCGGAAGAAACGGGCCAGGGCTTCGTACTTGGTACGGACTGCGACGTCGTCGCAGTGGTCCAGATTCTCCAGGAGCGTATTGATCTTGCGCAGGGCGCCCCAGCTCCAACCGCCACCGTCGGCAGGGATGGTACGCTTGCCCATTTCCTCGTTGGAGAGGTTGTTCTGGGTATAATGGTCGTCGTTTGCGATATAGATGTCGGCTCCTTCGGGGAACGCACCGTAGAACTCGATGGCGAAGGCTTTCATCTCACCTTCGTTCTTGAAGAAGGTGTCCTTGGTCAGCTTGTCCTTGGGAACGACATCCAACAGGTCGTTGCAGGCAGTGAAAGCGAACCCGGCAAGCATCAACAGAATGGGATATAGTATCTTTTTCATGGCTGGATTCATTAGAGGGTTATGTCAATGCCGAAGGTGAAGGTCTTCTGCCAGGGATACAGGCGAAGGTTACCGCCGGTCATGGCCATTTCGGGATCTACGTACTTGCCGTGCAGGCCGGGAGCGATGTAGAACAGGTTCTCACCGGAGAAGTAAACACGCAGCTTGCTGATGGAAGCCTTCTTGGTGATCTTCTCGGGCAGGGTATAGCCGAAGGTGAGGTTCTTCAGACGCAGATAGCCGATGTTCTGCAGGTAGCGGTCGTTGACCACACCCAGCGGACGGTTGGCGTTCATGGCGATATAGCCGCGGGGACGCGGGTAATAGGCATTGGGATTCTCCTCGCTCCAGCAGTCGTCAAGGAAATCCCTGGGGATGAAGGTCATGTAAGGACGGGCGTAAGGGCCCCAGAATGCGCGAGCATCGGCACCCGGATACCAGTCCATGCGGCCGATACCCTGGAAGAAGACGGCCAGGTCGAAGCCGTTCCAGGAAGCGTTCAGGTTCACACCGTAGTTGTAACGGGGCTTGCTGTTTCCGATAATCTGCCAGTCACCGCTTTCACCTACCTTCTCGGCGCCCTTGTTGATGGCACCGTCACCGTCCAGGTCGGCGAATTTCATATCGCCGGCGAACAGGCCCTGAGGGAAGATCTGGGCGTCGTTCACCTTGGACTGGTCAACAGCGTAGTTCTTGGCTTCTTCGTCGGTGGCGAACAGGCCGTCCACATGGTAACCCCAGATGTCACCGTATTTCATACCCTCCCAGTAGTTCTTTGCGAAGAACTTGTCGCGGTTGTTGAAGCGGGTGATGTAAGAGACATAGTCACTGAAGACCAGGCTGGCACCGTAATGGAAAGGCTTGCCGGCCAGCTTGAAGCTGTCCTTCCAGCTGATGGTGAACTCATAACCGAGGGTGCGCAGGTCGGCTACGTTCTCCTGGGGAGAAGAGGCGCCGTACACGGAAGGCAGGGGTTCACCGGCGGTGAGCATGTCCTTGGTGTCACGGATGTAACCTTCGGCGCTGAAGTCCAGACGGCCATTCAAGAAGGTGAGATCCAGACCCAGGTTGCTCTGGATGGAACGTTCCCAGGTAAGACCGGAGGAAACAGGGGCGGAAATGGTAGCCTGAGGCAGATTGGCGCCGCCCAGCAGATAGGTGGACTTGCCGTCGGTGGAAATGGTCTGGATGGAAGGATAGTAGCTGCTCATCTGCTGGTTACCCAGCTGACCATAGGAGAAACGGATCTTGGCGTTGTCCCACCAGGAGCGCAGGGGCTGGAAGAACGGCTCTTCGGAGATTCTCCAACCGATGGAGGCAGAGGGAGAGAATACCCAGCGGCTGTCACGCTGGAAGCGGGAAGAACCGTCGTAACGGGCATTCAGTTCCAGGAGATAACGTCCTTTATAGTCATAGTTGAGACGGGCGAAGTAACCGGCGGTTTTCAGCTCGTTCTGGCCACCGCTGGTTTCCTGACGCTTGCGGCCGTCGGGATCGGCGGGGTCGGGACCGACCAGGTCCTGGTCGTTCAGTTCGGTGGAGTACAGGTTGTAACCCTTCAGGCCCAGGTCCTTGATCCAGCGAGTCTCGTAGTTGACACCGGCCATCAGCTTGAAGTTGTGGGCATCGGCAAAGCTGTGCTCAAAAGTGCCGTAGAGGTTGTACACCTGATAGATGTTGGTGTTGGCGGTCTCGGAGAGGACATCGTAGAAGCCTTCCTTGTCGTCCTTGATCAGGGTTTCACCCGGATACATGGAATATTCGCCATTCACGGAACGGTTCAGGTAGCGGGTGTACTTGAGCGCATAGGTGTAGTCACCCTTGATGGTGAAGCCCTTGAAGGGAGTGAGGGTGAAATCCAAGGTCTCGCTCAGGTTATCCACGTGGTCCTGGTTGAAGTGGTCGGACTCCAGGATCATCATGAGACCGTCCATGATCTCATATCCGTTGTACTTGGTCTTGTAAACGGAGGTACCGTCGGGGTTCTGGGCGGGATAGCTGGCCAGAGCGTGACCGGTGCTCTTGCCGAAGTTGTTGTTGATACCGCTCTGACCCGGATAGAAGTAAGCGCTGTTGAAGTAGCTGGTGTTGGAGCCGATGCGCAGCCAGTCGGTAACGTCGAAGGAGACCTTGGCACGCAGGTTCACGCGCTTGTAGTTATCGGGGTTCTCCTTGAACATACCCTGCTCGTAGGTGTAACCACCGGAAATCATGTAGCTGAAGGCTTCCGTTGCACCGCTCATGGTGATCATGTGGCTGGTGGTAGGCTTGACGTCGTTGTACAGCACATGGTACCAGTCGGTATTGGCATAGTAGTTATACACGTCCTTGCCGCTGGCGTCCTGCGTGATGACCACCCAGGGGCGCTCGGGATTCTCGGTCACGTCGTTACGGCGGATCCAGAGTTCCTGCATGTCGGCGTCGGTGTAGTTGGCATACTTGGTACCGGGGCTGTAGGTTCCCCAGAACAGGTTGTTCAGGTAAACCGAATCGTAACCGCGGCTTTCATAATCGGTAGAGGTGGTGGGAGCGGTAACGCCGAAACGGCCGCTGTAACTCACCTTGGCACGTCCGTCCTTCTCCCGGCTACCGCTCTTGGTGGTAACCAGGACAACACCGGCCGAACCCTTTGCACCATAGATGGCGGCGGCGGCAGCGTCCTTGATAACGGAGATGCTTTCAACGTCAACGGGGTTCAGATACTGGATATCACCTTCCACACCGTCGATAAGCACGAGGGGGGAACCACCGTTGATGGAGTTCCAACCACGGATGTTCAGCGAGGCGGCCTGGCCGGGACGGCCGGAACTGGAGGTAATGTTCAGACCAGGGACGGAACCCTGCAGCATGTGACCCACATCCAGGGCGGTGCGGTCCTGCAGGGCCTCGGCCTTAACCACGGACACGGCGCCGGTGAGGTTGGTCTTCTTGGTGGTACCATAACCGACCACGACCGTTTCTTCCAGCATGGTGGTTTCGGCATCCATCGAAACATTGATGACGGAGGATCGTCCCACAGTCACTTCCTGATCAGCATAACCCAGCGAGGAAATGACCAGGACAGTGCCCGGCTTAGCCTCGATGGAATAGTTACCGTCAATGTCAGTGGAGACACCCTTAGTGGTCCCTTTGATAAATACGGCAGCCCCGGGGACCGGTTCGCCGGAAGCGTCGGTGACCGTACCACGGACGATGCCCTGGGGGGCCGCTTTCTGATCGGCCTTGGAGAGCACGATCATCTTTCCGTTGATGGTCACTGCGATGTCTTGTCCGAGGATGGTCTGAAGGGCCTGTTCCACCGGGGTGTTCTTGAACTCGGCGGTCACGAGGGCCTTTTCATTCACTTCGTCGGATCGGTAGAAAATGGAGAGCCCCGTCTGGGCCTCGATTTCCTTGAGGACCTTCTTCGTGTCCTGCCCGCTCCACTTACCGGTCACATTCTGTGCGCCGGCGGTGAGGCTGGTGAGCAAAACCAGAAGAACGATCAGTCCAGTTTTGGTTAGCAGTTTCATGAATGATTGAATTTGGTTAATAAAAAGATTGTGAGAGTTTATCGTTTGTCCACATATACCTCGTCACCCTCGATTCGCGTACGCACGGGGATCAGGGTTTCCAGGGCCTTCAGCACGTCCTGCAGGCTTTCGTTGTTGCGCAGGGAAATGCTGAAGCGGTCCATCAGATGCTCCGTGGTGTTGAAGTGGAAGGTGACGGCAAAAGTGCGGGAAAGTTTCTCGGCCAGTTCAGCCAGGTTGATGTTGTTGTAGATGAACTGGCTCTTGGTCCATGCGCTGACGTCCTCGGGATCGTCGGCGAGACGGGCGAAGCGATGGCCCAGCAGATCGAATTGGGCCGATTGTCCCTTCAGAAGGTCCAGCCTCGCTTCGCCGGAGGCAAAGACCACATGGCCTTCCGTAACGCTGGTCTTGACATAACGCTCCTCCGGATAGGCGGAGACGTTGAACTTGGTACCTTTTACCAGGACGGAAACGCCATTGCAATCCACGCTGAAGGGCTTACGCTCATTGTGGGCCACTTCGAAGTAGCCCTCGCCCACCAGCTGGACATTACGTATTTTGTGATTGAAGGATTCCTGAAAACAGAGGCGGGAACCGGAGTTGAGCCAGACGACGCTGCTGTCCGGCAGGACGACGCGGGCCTTCTCGCCGATGGGAGCCTCCATGGCATACTGCTGCAGCGGAGCTTCGGGCCGAAGGAACAGCGCGACGGCCAGCAGCAGCGAGGCAGCGACGGCGCCTACCGTCGGCCATACGGGGAAGGGTTTGCGGCGCATGCGCTCCTCGGCATCTTCCATCACCTCACGGGCGGCCATGCGGGCCATCATCCGTGCCCACTTGTCGGCGTCGGGATTCGACGCCCCGGACGTCCACTCGGCTTCCCAGCGGTGGAGCTCGTTCATGTTGTTTTCATCGGCCTTGGCCCATGCGTAAAGGATTCTCTCGTCCTCGGGAGAGATTTCGCCTCGAAAATATTGAGTAGCTAAATGCTTGAAATCAGTCATTCCAGTTTAGTGTTAACGTATTATAAACAACTAAACCTTTCAAAAACCAACCTCTTCGGCGAAAAATTTTACGATTTTTTAGATATCGGCCACAGAGTTCACCACAAGGCCGCCGAAATGACGGGAGAAAACCGTCAATGCCTTGGAGATGTGTTTCTCCACATTCTGGATGGAAGTGCGCGTGCGCTGGGCGATCTCCCGGTTGTTCAGCCCCTCGAAGCGGCTCATATAGAACACCTCCCGGCAACGCGGCGGCAACGTCCCCATGACCCGGTCGATCTCCTGGCGAAGTTCGATGAACATAAGGTCATCCTCCGGGGTCAGGTCCACGGTGCGCAGGCACGGGCCGATTTCCAATTGCCGCAGGTGTTTCAGGTAATTGAGGCAGGAATTGCGCACCATCACGAACAGCAGCGCCTGCAGGGAAACATCCCGGATGGTGTACCGTTTCTCGTAGAGTTTAATGAAACATTCCTGGACGATATCCTCCGCCACGTCACTCCTTTCCACCAGGCGTGACGCATAGTTCCGCAGACGCGGATAGTACAGCGTGAATAGTTCCTCAATATTCATTATCGCTGCAAAGATATAAAATAATCACTTAACCATGCAAGTTTGCTCCCCCACGCCTTTGGCGCGGGCCCCTCTTGTGGCCACGGGGGAGAGATTGTGTCGCCGGTCTGGTCGATTTACGTCGCAGGTCAGGGCGATTTACGTCGCAGGTCAGGGCGAGTAGCGTCCCCGGTCCGCAAAAATCGCCTGACCCGCGACGCCAGAATGCACCAGAGGCCGATTCGCGTCCCCGTTCAGCCCAAAAACGCAGACCTGCGACGGTAATCACCTTCACCTGCGACACAAAACCACCTGACCTGCGCCATCGGGCCAATGACTGCCACCCCAACAAGGGTCATTCCCGTTTCTCAAATGCGTCATGCCCGACCTGATCGGGCATCTCTTTCCCTGCTGTATGTAAAGAAAAACGGCCTCACACTGCATTCCAACTGTACATACAGATTGGGTGTGGTGTGTTGAGTGTGGGGCAGATGGTTGTTTGTTTTGTTCTGGCGAAGACCGAAATCGCGGTTTTTGGTCCTGGACAGCATCACCCAGCACGTGGCGGGGAAAGATTTCGCCGTATTTTTGCCCGAGCACGTGCTCTAGCATCTACCGGGACAAGAAAATGCCATTATTTTGACCGGCCACGTGCTGGGTCCCCTAGCCAGGAGGCAACGGCAGCCAAGGATGTCTTTGCGATGATCAGAGGGTGCGGTGGGAATCTAGGCGCCATCAGGCGCCCGGCCGTACCCGGGACTTTGCGCCAGCAAAGTCGTAGAGGGAGAAAAGGCCGCGGGGGTTTTTAAGGGGGCAGCGCCCCCTCAGACTATGGGGCTGCGGTGCCTTGTAACCATACACATAATGGCCGGCCATGACGTAAGGGGCATCAATGCATGGCGGCGGTCATGCCGGCAAGGAATTTTTGCTGGAGGTCTTTGGCCAGAGCGTTGTCCGGGTTCAGTTTGAGGGCCTTTTCGAAGTACTGCATGACGTCCAGGTAGTACAGGCGGCCGTTCTGAGCCGGATCTTTCACGATGAGGTCCATGTAATAGAAGCCCTTCAGGGTGTACAGGTCGGAGGCATCGAGCTGGGATTCCAGTTCGGTGATGGCCTGGGAGGCTTCGGCCAGAAGGGCCTCCGTGCGTGAATCCCGGGGATTCATGACGGCGTAGTTCAGGGTCTGGAGGGTACGCTGGTACTTGGGCTCGACCTGGTCGGGATACATGGCTTCCATACGTTTGAGCTGTGCGATGGAGTTAAGCAGATCTTCCTGGGCAAAAGCCACAAAAGAGGAAACGAGCAGCGCTACGACTACAAGCGCTTTAGAAATTCGAGATGTCATAAGCTTTATTGTTTTTAAGTGATACAAAGATTCCGAAGTAAAAGAAGCGGTCGCGGGATACACCATAGTTCTGACGGCCCAACAAATTGCTCAGGGAGGTATAGACAATGACCTTGGGGTGGGCCAGCCAGGTGATATTGGCATCGACGCTGTTGTAGTAGGGCGCGGTGCCCCAATCGTAGGTGCGTCCGCTGGCATAGGACTCCGCCAGGCCCAAAATAACCTTGCCGATGGCATACTTGGCCGTGAGCCGAAGGTTGTGCCGGGAGGCGAACGAGGGCACGCGCGGAGCGTCGTACGACTGGTACAGACGCTGCGAATCGTTGAAGGAATAAGCGGCCGAAACCGTCAACCCCGACAGCAGCGAGGAGTCTTCACAGAACACGTCCAGCCCCCGGCTATAACCGTAACCATCGGTTGAATTCAACCACGGAAGCCGTTGATAGTGCTTATAATACGGCTCTACACGAATCAGCGTACGCGAAGTAGCATACTGCATGCTCAGGATCACATGGTCCGCCGTGCTCTGGGAACAAAAGCCCTCCGGAACCTGGCTGTAACGCCCGGCCATCAAAGACGCCTGGAAGGTCTTTCCGGGGACATAGCTCAGCGTGGCGCGCGGCATCAGCAGCCACTCGCCGCCCAGCAGCTCGGCCCGGCCGGAAACCGTCAGGAACACCTTGGGGGCCAGTCGCATCTGCGCATTCACGTACCCGGCGAACAGATTATACGAGCGGATGAAGTCTTCCACGCCCGCCTGCAGCCGGAAGGTGCCGGAGAAACTCTTCCGGACATCGGCCTTCAGGTGCACTTCGTTGGCGGGTGTACGATAATGGCCCTCTTCAACGTAAATGTCGCTGATAACAGCCGATTCGGCCATGCCTGCAAAGAGCGAATAGCCTCGTCCCAGCTGCGACCGGAGCACCGCGTTCGCATAGACGTTGTGCTCGGCCATGGACAGGCTGCGGCCATCCGTGCGCAGGCCCACCGAGGTCCAGTCATAGCCGGCGTAGGTCTTGAGCTCGGTGCGCGGGGACCATTCGGCCTTGAACTGCATCTCGCCGGAGGCCTTGCGGTAGGGACGCGTCCAGTCGTTGCGGTCCGGGAAAAGGGCCGTGTGCAGCCCCAGATCCGTATAATTGACGTTGTACGAAAGGCTGCTGCGGGCAAAGGCCGATGTCCCTCCGATGCTCCAGTCCAGCAACGATGCGCTGATGCCCAGTTTGTCGGCCGATCCCACGTCGGAGGTCTCCATCGGCAGGACGGAGGACAGCGCCTGGCCATATTCGGCCCCGTAGCCGCCCAGCTGGAAGCTCATGCCCTTGAACAGGAAAGGGGAGAAGCGCCCCCTTTGGGCCGATCCTTCCACGTTGGTGCTGTACGGCACCATCACGTGCATGCCGTTGATGTAGGTCTGGCACTCCTCACTGTCGCCGCCGCGCACGTACAGGCGCCCGTTTTCGGCCACCATCTGCGTGCCGGGAAGCGTCTGCAGGGCCGCCACGACGTCTCCGCAGGAGTTGCCGGCCAGTACCACGTCCAGGGCGTTCATGGCCTTGAACTGCGAGCTTTTGCCCATGCTGTAGGTGCTGGCCGTTACGACCACCTCGTCCAACGTCGCGGCCTTTACGCGCAGGCGGATCTTCAGCCCCCGGAGCGAGGTAGCATCGGCCTTCACATCTACCTCTTCATAGCCGAGGAGGCTGGCGCGGAGGGTCTGCTTCCCGCTGCGCGCAGTCGTAAAGGAGAAGCGGCCGAGGGAATCCGTGATGCTTCCGTCCAGCGAACCCACGAGGAAAACGTTCACGCCCACGAGCGGACCGTCGGCGTCGAAGACTGTTCCGTCGATCCGGGTCTGGGCAAAACCGGTAGCGGTGAGGACCGCGAAGATGAGTGCGAGCAAGTGTTTCATGCCGCAAAAATGGGCAGGCAAAAATTGCCTTGCAAATTTGCGGGACAGACAGCTAGGACACCGGACGGATAACTACCCGCACGGACGGATGACAAGCTTTAAGGACGAATGACTAATCGATGAAAGACCGCAGTTTGGGCACGTAGGAGCGAGAAACGGGCACCGTGGCGACACCTTCCCCGAACTCCAGCGTATAGCCGTTGGAATTACCCTGGGCATAGGTGATGTTGTTCAGGTTCACGGCGAAGGAACGGTGGCACTGAAAGACGTTCTCGTAGGCGGAAAGGTCTGCCAGGACGGAGACCAGCGTGGACTGGAGCTCCTTGCGCACGAATTTGCCACCTTCCCGGTAGCACACGGCCACGTTGTTCTTCTGCGCTTCGATATACAGGAGGTCGTTGATGGGGAGGCGCAGGTCGTTGCCGCGCACGCGCGTGTCGTGGATGGTGATGACGACGCCTTCCTGCTGCTGCGTGGTCTTGGGAAGCAGCACGTCCAGCTGCTTGCGCAGGAAACGGTGATAGGAAAGGGAAGTGGTGATGATGGTAATGACCGTGCCGATGATCAGCGTCCAATAGAGGAACTGCAGGCAATACTCCCAGAGGAAAGGAATGTGGAAGATGAGCGCAAACGTGACGAAATTGCAAAGGCCGATGAAAACCACCATGCCCAGCACCGTCAGGATCTGGTGCCAGACCTTCCAGACGCGGGCCTTTCTCTGAAGCGGGCCGAAGACGAAAAGATAGAAGATCGCGCTGCCGCAGAACGTAACGGCGCCGAAAACCAGCGAAAGCAGGAACTTGTTGCCGCCGACCGAATGGAAGCCGAAAGGCTGCAGGAAAAACAGGATCAGGACCACTATAGCACAGTATAGCAGGCAATCCCTGAGCCAGTTTCCTCCGGTGGGGAAGGGATATTTTCGGTTAAGCACAGACATCTTTTCGAATAGATTTACGCAAACCTACAACTTTTCGGGCATATTCCCAACAGAAAAATGACTACCTTTGCCAGGAACTATGAAGAAAGTAGGATTGTTTATCGACACCTGGTACCCCATGGTGGACGGTGTCATCAAGGTGGTGGACAACTATGCCCGCCGCCTGTCCCAATACTGTGACGTCGTGGTTTTCTGCCCGGAAGCGCGCGGATACAGTAAGAAAGAAGACGCAGCCCAGCCCTACGAGGTGGTCCGCTGCAAGTCGGTTCCCATCATCGGCAACGATTATGATATTCCGACATCGGCGCTGGATCCCAAATTCGAGGCGAAACTGCTGCTGAGCGGCATCGACATGGTGCACATCCACTCTCCGTTTTCGGTGGGTCTGGCAGGTGTCCTGTTTGCCAAGATTCATCGGCTTCCCGTGGTGGCGACGCTCCACAGCCAGTACAGGCAGGATTTCGAAAGCCAGCCGCTGATGGGCAAATTGCGTCCGGCCGTGGACATCGCCATGGCCAGCATCATGCGTGTGTTCAACCGCTGTGACGAATGCTGGGCCGTCAATGAAGGAATCAAGGACCTCTACGTCAACGAATACGGCCTCACGGCACCCTGCAAGGTGCGTCTGAACGCGACGGACCACAAGCCCGTGGCCGATCCCGAAGCCGCCGCCCGACAGGTGAACGAGACCTACGGCATCCCCGCCGATGCCACCGTATTCCTGTTCGTCGGCCGTATCAACTATATCAAGAACATCGACTTCATCATCCGTTCTCTGGCTATCGCTAAGCAGCAAGGCCTGAGCAACTTCCGGATGTTATTTGCAGGAAAGGGTCAAGACGAGGAGCGCCTGGCGGAACTGGTCAAAGAGACCGGTCTGACGGAGGAAGTGATCATGTGCGGCCTTACCGACAAGCCGATGCTGGAGAAACTCTACTCCCGCGCCAAACTCTTCCTGTTCCCGTCCCTGTACGACGCCAACTCGTTGGTGCAGATCGAGGCCGCCTGCCAGGGAACGCCCGCCGTCTTCCTGCAGGGCGCCCGCACCGCCGCCACCGTCACCCCCGGCGTAAACGGCTATGTATCGGCCCCCGGAGAGGAAAACTACGCGAAGATGATCCTGGATATCATGGCCGATCCGGAAGGGTATGCCCGCATCAGCGCCGCCGCCCGCCGGGACCTCTACCTGAACTGGGACGATGTCGTGCGCAGCGTCTATTCGGACTACTGCTCAATGGCCAAGGACTGATGTACAAGCTAGCCGTATTCGACATAGACGGAACGCTCATCGACACCGAAAGGACCGGCGTCGAGTCGCTCGTCATGACCATCAAGGAACTGTTGGGAAAGGATGTGCCCTACGAGGAAGCCTACAAGGCCTTCGGCATCCCCAGCGGAAAGGTCGCCGGCCTTTTCGGTTATGCCGATGCCCGACGCTTCGGCGACCGCTGGGAGGAGAACTTCGTGGCCCTCTCGCACCACATCACCCCCTTCCCGGGCGTGCTGGAGGCGCTTCGGCGCATCAAAGCCACCGGCATCGCCACGGGAGTGGTTACATCCCGTAACCGCTTTGAGTTCGAAAAGGATATCTACCTGAAGGAAATGGTTCCGCTGCTGGGTCACATCGTCTGCAGCGAGGACACCGTCCACCACAAGCCGCACCCGGAGCCGCTGCTGCACTGCATCGGCCTGGCGTCCGAGGCATGCGGGGAGGCCATCGGCCCGCAGGAGGTGCTTTTCCTCGGCGACACCCTGCACGACTACGCCTGCGCGCGCGACGCCGGCTGCGATTTCGCCCTGGCCGATTGGAAACACCGCGGCTGGCAGGACATCCCCGCCCGCTATATATTCTCCGACGCTCCCTCCATGGCGGCACTATTGTTGCGGTAAACGCGCACCGATTAACTCACAAAAGCTATTCAAATAATGAAAAAAATCATTCTTACCCTCATGGGAGGCCTTGTCGCCTCGATGTTCCTCTTTACGGAAAACGCCCAGGCTCAGGGCTTTCAGGTCAGCGGTTCGGTGGGAATCACCGGTTCTTCCGTCCGCACGGATTCATCGGAGCCCACGTCCACTTCATCCATTTCCTTTTCTCCGGCTATCGGCTGGGATCTCAACAAAAACTGGGTTGTCGGTATCCGCACTACACTTGGCGTAAATACCAATAAGATCGGGGAAAACAAAACCTCCACTTATTCCCTTACCCTAAATCCCTACGTACGCTACCAGGTGGTAAACTTCAATGATTTCGGATTATGGGCCGAGGCCGACCCTTCTCTGAGCGCCATCGGTAACAGTTCGTCCACCATCTGGACTTACGGCATCTCGATCGTTCCCGTACTGACTTACAAACTTACGGACCACTTCTCCCTGGAGAGCAGGCTGAATATCTTCTCCATCTATATGCAGGGAGCCAGCTCGGAGGGCAAAACCGCGTTCGGCTACGGTTTCAAGGCCAGTTCCCAGAACACACTGGGTAACTTCCTGGATGATTTATCCATCGGTTTTGTCTATCACTTCTAGACAAGCGATCACAACGAAAGATGTCATGCCCGACTCCGACCGGGCATGACATCTTTGTTTTTAAAGAAGAATTCTATAACTTTGTCAGGCACTGAACTATAACTTCCAGTTTCTGGAGCATGAAAGCACTCGTTATCGGCGCAACTGGCGCTATCGGCAAGGATCTGGTGGAGCAGCTGCTCCGGGACGACCGCTTCGACCGCGTGGACATCTTTGTCCGCCGCGAGGTCGGCAGGCAGGCCGATAAACTGGCCGTGCACGTAGTGAACTTCGACCAGCCGTCCCAATGGGCCGACCAGCTCACCGGCGACGTCCTGTTCTCCACGCTGGGAACGACGCTCAAGGCCGCCGGCGGCAAGTCCGGGCAGTGGAAAGTGGATTACACCTACCAGCTGGACGCTGCCAAGGCTGCCTGCAAGAACGGCGTGCCGACTTACGTGCTGGTTTCTTCCATAGGAGCCAATTCCCGTTCCAAGGTATTCTATACCAGAATGAAAGGGGAGCTGGAAGACGCTGTAAAAACGCTCGGCTTCCGGAACTGCTTCATCCTGCAGCCGCCGTCACTCATCCGGAAGGGGAGCGACCGTTTCGGCGAAAAGGTCGGGGTAGTAGGGCTGAAAGTGTTTAACGCCATCGGCCTGATGCGGGAGTGGAAGCCCATGCGCACGGAGGACGTCGCGGCTGCGATGATCCGGCTGGCTACCTCCGGCCGTCGAGGCATCGAGACCGTCGTCTCCCAGGATATCCTAAAGGCCGATTTCGGCAAATACATCACGGAACTCAACCATACCCACCGGGACGAGGCCATCCGCCTGGTGAAGAAGGTCTTCATGCAGTTCGAAGCGCCTGAATACAGCCGTGAAGGAATCCGGGAATTCATGAATTCCATCCATAACCAGGATTACCTCATCATGCACAGTTTCTTCGGCGCCTATGTGCATGGAAAACTGGCCGGCGTCATTGCCACGCGCAAGGGACATCATCACGTCGGCCTTCTGTTCGTGGACAAGAAATACCAGAAAAAGGGAATAGGACGCATGCTCATGCAGTATGTGATCGACCGGAAGGACAAAGACCCTATGACGGTCAATGCCTCGCCCTACGCGCACGAGTTCTACAAGAAGTTGGGATTCACGGACACTGACGGAGAACAGACGGTCAGCGGCATCCGTTTCTATCCCATGATCCTGGAATCATAACCAGGCTTCCAGCTGGGAAACAGCCTGCTGCAAATCTTCAGAAAAAGTAATATGCTCCCGCAAGAATGTGTTGGAGCCACCCGACAGCGCCGCATACAGCTCCGGCGACATCCGGTTCACATAGGATGCGACCGCGTCCTCGATATGGTCCATTTCGGCCTCGGAGGTAGAATACCGATAGACCCTCTCCTTCTGGTGGAAGAACGCGTATGCCTGCTCTACGGCCGAACGATCCATGGCTCAGATGACTCTATTGTGTTCGGGCCGATAGGAATAGCCGCCGCTGGAAAGGAGACGGTCCATCTCGGCCCGATCCACATCGAAGCAGTAGCAGATCTGGTCGAGGTTCTCGAACTCCTCGTCGCGGAGCAGGAAGTTGATGCTGGAGACCAGCATCGGGATATCATTCAAAGGAAGGTGGTCCATTATAAATCTAATCGGATAAAAGTCAATAAAGGGGACTCGGACAATTGCTGCGGGTTGGTTCCGGGAACGCCCTGCGGCACTTCCATGCCCAAATCCCTGAACAAATTCTCCCAATAAGCGGGCAGGGTGACGTCCGGAGCGAGCCAGTTCATCGGCACGCTTTCGAAAAGGGGCTTTCCGGCGGCGTCCAGGTAGCAGGCCTGCACCAGCTCCGAGCAGTACATCTCCCCGTTGTCCGGGAGGAAGCGGAGGTCATAGCCCCGGCCGCAGAGGGCCTTGGCTCGCTGCAGGGCAGCATCGACCCGAACTCCTTTGATGCGGGCTACGGCGAAGCGGGCGCCGGGGAAATCGGCCCGGAAAGTATCCAGCGGGTGCCTGTCCACGCCGCGGCGGGGGGTGGCGTCAATAACCCATGCGCTGTCTCCCTTCACTTCGACGATGGCGACGTGCGTGAAGGTGCCGGTGGCCGATGCGATCGCCTCGTCCATGGAGCCCGCCTCCGCGCCGGGTTCGGCCACGAAGATGAGGTCTCCGCTGCGGAGATGGTTGCTGCAACCGACCGTCAATAGCAGGAGTAAAACGCTGAATACACTACTTTTCACGCCACAAAGATACGCATAAATTCGTTTCACTTTCACAAAAGTGTTTTGTATATTTGTGCAGAACTATTCGACATGAAGAAAAGCTTACTCCTTGCGATTCAGATCGTACTGACTTATGCTTGGCCTGCCGCCGCCTCCGACATGGGCGACGAGTATGTTTTCAAAAGAGTCACCTCGGCAGACGGGCTTTCCCACAGCGCCGTGCTTTCCATCTTCCAGGACAACACCGACCTGGTCTGGATGGGCACGTACGACGGCCTGAACTGCTACGACGGGGCCTCCATGCATACCTACAGGTCCGATTTCCGGGCCGATGGCGCCCTCTCCAACAATATCGTCAGCTGCATCTGCCAGGCCGACGGAGACAACCTGTGGGTGAATACGTTCCAGTCCCTGAACCGCCTGTCCAAGTCGTCGGGAGCCATCACCCGGACGTACTCTTTCCCGGATAACGTCTATCTTTCCTCCAACACCAAGGGAAACACCTGGCTCATGAGCGGGAACACGCTGTATTACTACAATACCGTCGAGGAAAAGTTCGTGACCGCCCCGGTCACGTTCAGGCTCGATATCGAACCGGAACGCCGCTTCTTCGTGAGCGAGCAGGGCGAATTGATGTATTTCAGCAGGGGAGAGGGGGACGTCAAGATCTACTCCCTTTCCACCTGGCAGGCAGACTCCAGCGCGACGAAAGTAAAACTTAAAGTAGAGACCTTCCATCCCAAGCCCATCAACGAGATCTATTTCCAGACCGGGATGATGTGCTTCGTGGACCAGGACGACGACCTCTACCTGTACGACACAGAAAGAAAGACAAAAGTCTATATCCGGAATCTCTCGGCCCTGATCAAGGAATACGGCTATATCGCGGGCATCGTCCCGTTCTACGAGGACTTCCTCATCGGCTTCCAGGAGAACGGCCTGTTCCGCCTGAAGGCATTCAGCAAATACGAGGCAGAGCCGATAGACAGGAACCTCCGCATTTACTTCCTGTATCACGACTTGCGCCAGGGCGTAGTCTGGATCGGTTCCGACGGCCAGGGCGCCGTCATGTACGCCAAGAAGTACTCCATCGCCCACAATATCCTTATGCCTTCCATCTCGGGCAATCTTTCCCGCCCGGTAAGGTCAATCCTGACGGACAAGTATGGCGCGATGTGGATTGGGACCAAGGGAGATGGAATTGTTTATATTCCAGACTGGCAGCGTGGAACGGCCGGGAGCCAGATTATAACGCCCCGGGGACGCCGCCCCGCCTCGGGATATCGCAGGGAGTCCCGTGAATTCAAGGTTTACGCCATCCGGGAAAGCCGATACAGAAATGGCGTATGGCTGGGAACCGGAGATGAAGGACTCATGTTCTGCCCCTACGGAGGAGTACCGGTGAAAGTACAATTCCCCGAATCCTCGGAGCCCGTAGTCGATGTCCATGACCTGTACGAAAAAGACGAGAATACCCTCTATATCTCCAGCTCGGGCAGGGGTATCCATAAACTCCAGCTCTCCGGAGACAGGGTTAAGATGGACAAGAAATATGACTTCTATTTCGAGGGCGGGATGATCGAGAGCTTTTATTCCATGAAAGCGGCCGGAGACTCTGTCCTCTATGCCGGAAGCCGCGGATACGGCCTGGTAAGACTGGACCTGAAGACTGACGAATACAGCGTCATCTCCATGCGCTACCTGTACAACGAGGCCATAGACGATATCCTTAGCCTGTGTCCCGCTTCGGACGGCAGCCTTTATGTGGGAACGGTGTCCGGCCTGCTGCGGCTTCACAATTCAGGCAAGGACATCAAAGCGGAACATATCGGCAAGAAAAGCGGTCTGGTCAACGACATGATTCACGGCATTCTTGAAGACAGCGACGGAATCATCTGGCTGGGCACCGACAGGGGACTGGTAAAGTACAATCCCGCCAATTCCCTGGCGCAGACCTATCTTTTCTCGGCCGGAGTGGAATTGGGCGAATTCAGTGACGACGCCTACTACAAAGATTCCAGGACAGGAATGCTTTTCCTCGGAGGAAACGGAGGTCTCATTGCGCTGGAACCGCATACTCCGGAGATGGTCCAGTATTTCACCAACATCCAGCTGCGTAGCCTGGAAGTGGCGCACGAGGCCGTGCGGATATCGGACTATACAGACAAGAACGGCAACCTCGTCTTCAAGGGAAGCAATGTCTCCTTCGCCGTCACTTTTGCCGTCCCGGATTACCAGGCGGCCGATTTTATAGAGTATTCCGCTTTCCTGGAAGGCTACGACAAAGAGTGGTCTCCCTACACGCTGGGCAAGCAGGTTTCCTACACAGACGTCCCCGCCGGGACCTACACGCTCCGGCTCCGCTACAAAAAAGATGTGTACGGCAACGGCCCGGAGGAGTTCCGCATCAAGGTGCGCATCCACCGGAGCTTCTTCTATTCGCCATTCTTCCTGATTCTCGTAGCCCTGGCCTTCCTGGCGCTGCTGGTATATTGCCTCAGCTGCACCCGCATCATCCGCGAAGCCCGAGAAAAGGGGACCGCCGCCGCCCTCTCGGACGAGGTCCTGAAGATGCTGGCCGATGTAATCACGCGCAAGACAGGCGGCAAAAAGGACCGCATCCGGATGGAAGAGCTGGGCAGCCTGGCCGATGATATCAGCTGCAACAACGAAGACGACATGGCCTTCGTGCGCAAGACCATCGAAGTCCTCTCCGAGAATATCACCCGCGAAGACCTGGGAACGGCCCTCATCGCCGACAGAATGGCCATGACGCCCCGTTCCTTCTACCGCCGCTTCCGCAGTATCTCCAGGATTACGCCGGGTGCCCTGATCAAAATCTACCGCCTGGAGATGGCTTCGCGCCTGCTGCTGGAGGGCGACAAGCAGATTCTGGACGTCCTGGCCGAGGTGGGAATATCCAGCCGCTCCTACTTCTATAAGGAATTCACCGAGCGTTTCGGCATGACGCCCGGCGCCTGGAAAGCCGCACATGGCGTGTGTGCTGAAGACGAGTGCACCAAATGACACATTAAGAAATCAACAGACTGTTAGACAGTAAATTAGCTTGTGCGCAAAATGAACAAGGGGTGTTCGCCAAACGAACACCCCTTTTACTTTGTCACGCATGAGGAATTCTTTATAATTTTTACTTCTTTTCTTTACATCGTGAAAATGGTTTAATTCATTACACATAATTAAAGTAACCAAAACACCCATTTATGAAACTATCTAAAAACAAACCTCTTGCCGGTAAGATCTGGCTTGCAGTGGTGATGTTCATCACCTCGGGTATCGTGATGTCTGCACAGACACATAGCGTATCCGGTCGTGTTTCCGATGAGAAGGGTGAGTTGCTTGCTGGAGTTGCAGTGTACGAAAAAGGTACCACCAACGGTACCCTCACCGACGAAAACGGTCAGTACACCATTTCCCTGGCAGGCTCCAATCCCATTCTCGTTTTCTCTTCCCTCGGCTTCGAGGAACAGGAGATTGTCGTGAACAACCGTTCCCTCGTGGACGTTGCACTGGTCACGGTCATCAACGAACTGGACGAAATCGTGGTTGTGGGTTATGGCACCCAGCGTAAGATTTCCGTCGTCGGTTCACAGGCCTCGATCAAGACGGAACAGATCAAAATGCCGTCTGCCAGCCTGTCTTCCGTGGTTGCGGGACGTCTCGCGGGCGTGGTTTCGGTGCAGCGCACCGGCGAGCCCGGTCACGACGAGACCGACATCTGGATCCGCGGTATCTCCACGTTCGCCAACCAGCACAGCCGCCCGCTGGTGCTCGTGGATGGCGTAGAACGCAGTTTCAACAACATCGACCCCGAGGATATCGAGAGCTTCACGGTCCTCAAGGATGCATCGGCCACCGCGGTCTATGGTGTGCGCGGCGCTAACGGCGTTATCATCATCAAGACCAAGCCCGGTAAGGTTGGTAAACCCAAGTTTGCCTTCGACTACTACGAGAGCATCACCCGGCTCACCAAGATTCCCAAGCTGGCCGATGCCTATACTTATATGGACGCCGCCAACGAGGCTTACATGAACAGCCGTGGCGCCATCCTTTATACCCCTCAGTACATTGAGGCCACCAAGAAGGCCGACGGGCTCATCCCCAACGATGATCCCATTATGTTCAACAGCTACCTCTATCCGAACGTAAACTGGATCAACGAGCTCTTCAAGCCGCTGGGCCACAACCGCCGTGCTCAGATGAGCGTCCGTGGCGGTGTTCCCAACGCCACCTACTATGTATCCCTCACGTATTACAACGAGAGCGGTCTTACCCGTAACTCCAAGATGGAGAACTACAACACGGACATGCGTTTCGACCGCTACAACTATACGGCCAACCTGAATCTCCGTCCCACCGAGACCACTAACCTGGACCTGGGCTTCAGCGGTTACCTTTCCGAGGGCAACTATCCCCAGCAGTCCACGGCCGAGCTCTTTGACTCCGCCTTCAAGATCAACCCCGTGTATCTCCCCGTGATGATGCCCGACGGTTCCGTCCCCGGCCTTTCTGCCGTCGGTGACCTCCGCAACCCGCTGGCCGACCTCACCCGCCGCGGTTACAAGAAGGAGCTTCGCAACCAGCTGAATTCCAATATCCGCCTCACCCAGGATCTGGGCTTCTTCGAGTGGAGCAAAGGCCTCTCGGCCCGCGCCCTCCTGGCCTTCGACGTCAATAACAGCCGTACCAACAAGTACGACAAACAGGAAGACACCTTCGCCTTCTCCGGCAGCAAGAACACCGAGACCGGCCTGTGGAACAGCGATGTGTATGATGCCCAGGGCAACTGGAACATCGTCCGCACCCACACCGGCCACCGTGAGCTGGTCTACAGCCGCGACCAGGCCATGGACCGCAACGTTTACTTCGAAGCGGCCATTGACTACAACCGCGAATTCGGAAAACATGCCGTGAGCGGCCTCCTGCTCTATAACCAGAATGTTTACGCTCCCGGCTCTCCGGACAGCCTCGTGGAATCCCTGGACTACAAGCAGCAGGGTATTGCCGCCCGTGCCACTTACTCCTACGACGACCGCTACTTCGGCGAACTGAACGCCGGTTACAACGGTTCCGAGAACTTTGACCCCAACAACCGCTTCGGTTTCTTCCCGGCAGCCGGTATCGGCTGGGCCGTTTCCAACGAATCCTTCTGGAAGCCCATCAAGGACGTTTGGTCCTTCTTCAAGATCCGCTATACCATTGGTCTGGTAGGTTCCGACTCCGCCACCGGACGCCGCTTCATGTACCAGGACGAGATGGGCAGCGCCGACGGTGCCTACTTCGGAACGGCCAACAGCCACAAAGAGGGCTGGGCCTACAAGAAATACGGCTCCAACGTGGGCTGGTCCACTTCCCTCAAGCAGAACCTGGGCTTCGACCTCAAGTTCTTCAAGGATGAACTCTCCATCGGCCTTGAGTTCTTCAAGGAGCACCGTACCGGTATCTTCCTCCAGCGCGCCACCATTCCCGACTACTGCGGTTTCATCGAGATGCCGTATGCCAACCTTGGCGTAGTGGACAATAAGGGTATCGACTTCAACATGGAGTATAACAAGCAGCTGGGCAGCAAGACCTTCCTCACCCTCCGCGGCAACTTCACCTGGAACGAGGACCGCATCGTCGAGGATGACCAGCCTGCTCCCGCTTACCCCTGGCTCGAAACCCGCGGAACCAACGTACTGGCCCGCTGGGGATGGATTGCCGAAGGCCTCTTCACCAGCGAAGATGAAATCCTGGACCACGCCCGCCAGTTCGGCGAGGAATATCCCGGACAGATCACCGGCCTGGGTGACATCAAGTACAAAGACCTCAATGGCGATAACGTCATTGACGACTACGACAAGTGCGTGATTGGCCAGGGAGACGTTCCCAAGCTCTATTACGGCTTCGGTGCAGACCTGCAGGTGGGCCACTTCTCCATCGGCGTCCTCTTCTCCGGCAACGCCTTTGCCGACCGTTTGGTCCAGGGCAACGGCATCCACGCCTTCTCCGACCAGGCCGCCATTTCCAACCTGCTTGCCAACATCACCGACAGATGGTCTGCAGAGGATCCCACGAATACCAACGTGTTCTATCCCAAGCTCCACTTCGGAAAGACCGACAACCTGAATAATACCAAGGAGAGCACCTGGTGGCAGAAAGATGTCAGCTTCCTCAGACTCAAGCAGATGACTATCTCTTACAACTTGCCGTCCAAGTGGCTTGACAAGACCTTCATCGACGAAGCTAATGTCTATCTCACCGGGACCAACCTCCTGACCTTCTCCAATTTCAAGCTTTGGGATCCTGAGCTCAACACCGACAACGGCAGCGCCTATCCCAACGCCATGACCATCTCCCTGGGTCTCAATGTCAAATTCTAAATCGGATGTCATTTATGAAAAATATCATCAAGATTGCTATCGCAGCTGTAGCCATGGCATCTGTCGCGTCCTGCAACGACTTTTTCCCGTCCATCCCGGGCACGCAGTATGACCTGGAAGACACCTTCACAGACCGCAACAAGACGGAGCAGTTTCTGAACAACGTCTATAATTATGTCCCCGATGAAACCTGCGAGCGCTGGCCTACGTATTATGGCGGCGGCATCTGGACCGGCGGTTCCATCGAAGGCGACATCACCTGGAGCGGAGACGGCGAGGAAGCCACCAGCTGGTCCCTGGGCACGGCTTACGCTTCTACCAGCTGGATCAACTACTGGTACAACCTCTATTACCAGGGCATCTCCAAGGCCAGCACCTTCATCTGCAACGTGGACAAGTGCGCCAGCGCCAGCGAGGCGGACCGCACCCTGTGGAAAGCACAGGCCAGAGCCCTCAGAGCTTACTTCTATTTCAACATCTTCCGCAGTTATGGTCCTGTGACCATCCTGGGTGAAGAGCCCGTCGCCCTTGATACGCCCCTGGAGGAGCTTCTCAAGGAAAGAAACACGGTGGACGAGAACATCGACTTCATCGTTTCCGAACTGGACAAGGCCGCCGAAGACCTTCCTTTCAAGTACGCAGACGCCAACCTGGGCCGTATGGACAAGGGTATCTGCAAGGCCTTGAAGGCCAAGGCACTGCTTTACGCAGCCAGCCCGCTTTTCAACTGCAACCCGGACTATGCAGGCATCAAGAATGAAGACGGAACCCAGCTGTTCCCGCAGGACAAGTCCAAGGAGCAGGCCAAGTGGGAGAGAGCCCGCGACGCCTACAAGGAGTTCCTGGACCAGTTTGACGGCCGGTACTACTCCCTGCAGATTGTCAGGAACCCCGACAACACCATCGACCACTATGAGTCTTACCGTCAGGCTGCTTCCATCTCCGACTTCACTCACAACACCGAGCAGATCCTCATCCGCCTGTCCGACCACGACCTCCTCCACTATCAGCTCACTCCTTTCCACAAGGGCTGCCAGGACGAGAGCATCCGCGGCGGTCTGGGCTTCGGCACCACCCAGGAAATGGTGGACCTGTACTTCACCGACAAGGGCCTCCGCATTTCCGAGGATCCCGACTACGACGAGTACACCGGCATTCCCGACGCCTCCCACTACGGCTGGCCTACCGACTACAAGGATCCGTTCAACCCGGACCGCACCCTCTTCAAGGCCAATACCGACAAGACCCTCAAGCAGTGGGCCCACCGCGAACCCCGCTTCTACGTGTGCGTAACCTTCAACGGCTCCACCTGGCTTAACACCAACACCAACGACGGTGAAGTGACCACCGAGCTCAGCGTGAACGGCAACTCCGGCTTCAACGCCGCCAACTGGGACGCCCCCTACACCGGTTACGGAGACCGCCGCTTGGCTCCGATCAACGGTGACGAGGAAGGCTCTCACTGCGCCGTGCTCCTCCGCCTCGGAGACATGTACCTGGGTTATGCCGAGTGCCTGAGCGCCTGCGGCCAGTACGACGAAGCCATCAAGTATGTGAACTACATCCGTACCCGTGCCGGTATCCCTTGCTACGGAAACAACGGCGGTACCGATGCCAACGGCATGAATTACATCCCCTATCCCGCAACCCGCGAGGAAGTGGACAGCCGCATCCGCCGCGAGCGTCTGGTGGAACTCTCCTTCGAGTGGAACCACTTCTTCGACGTCCGCCGCTGGAAGGTGGCCGAGATGTCCGTAGGCGACAACTGGATCTATCCTTCCTACCACAGAGGCGGTGAAGGCGGCGTCATCCACGCCATGAACTTCATGGCCGATCCGCCGGAGTTCTTCGAGAAGGTTGAAATGGAGACCCGTGTCTTCGGCAAGCAGCACTATCTCTTCCCGATTCCCGACCAGGAAATGAGAAGGAATCCCAAGATGGTGCAGAACTACGGATGGACTTCCGCAGCTACGGAAAGATAATGTTGGAATGAAGATGAAAAGAAAACTGATTATTTTTGCCGCCGTCCTGGCCACGGCCTGCGCCCAGACAGCCCAGAAAAAAGTGGACTGGTCCGGATACAACGTAGGGGAAGTGGTCTTCGAAGACCAGGCCCCGGAGACCGAAGGCTCAAAGATCTATGCCAATATCATCAAGGATCCCAAAGCCTACATCTCCTCGCAGGCCCGGGACGTCCTGGCAACGCTCTACTATTCTCCCGCCGACAGCATTCCGCCGGTGGACCACATCTACTACACCCTCGAGGACGTGGAAGGAATCTCCGCCAAGGGCGATGAAGGGTCTGACGCCTACGTGTTCTACAGCACGCGGCATATCGAGCAGTCCTTCGCCGGAAACAATACGGAGAAGGTGCTCTTCGAGACGCGCGGCGTCCTGCTGCACGAGCTCACGCACGTGTATCAGCTCTCCCCGCAGGGCATCGGCGGCTATGACGACGACCGCGTCTTCTGGTGCTTCATTGAAGGCATGGCCGATGCCGTCCGCGTCGCCAACGGCGGCTTCCATCCGGAAGACCGTCCGAAAGGCGGAAACTACATGGACGGCTACCGCACCACCGGTTACTTCCTGGTCTGGCTCCGGGACAACAAGGATCCCGACTTCCTGAGAAAGTTCAACGCCAGCACCCTGGAGGTGATTCCCTGGTCCTTCAACGGTGCCATCAAGCATGTGCTGGGCGAGAAGGCCGATATCGACGAACTCTGGCATGAATACCAGGTTGCGGTAGGAGACATCAAGCTCTGAATGAGATGAAAAAGCTTTCCTACTTGACAATCTTTGCCTTGCTGCTGGTTGCATCCTGCGTCAAAGAGACGCCGGATGCACCGGAGCAGCAGAAGGTCTATCCGTACGCCTCCGTTTCGGCGGAGAACAAGAATCTGCCCTGCGGCGGAGTCATCTCCACCCAGTACGCAGATTCCCCGAACGGGTCGGACATCGGCAAGTTGGTGGACAACAATGTCTTTACGGCATTCGTTACCAACCACGAAAACTTCTACGTGCTTTGGAGCGGGAAGAAGGCATTTTCCCTGAAGTCCTATACCATCGTATCGGCCTCGGAGGGAGGCAACGTCCCGGATTCCTGGGTGCTTTCCGGCTCCAACGACAACAAAGCATGGACGCAGATTGACAAGAAGAAGGGGGAGGTCTTTGAAAGACCTAACCTAAAAAAAGAATACAAGCTAACCTCCACCTCTTCTTCTTTCAAGTACTTCAAATTCGTCTTCAGCGGCAGCGGGACATCGGCCATCGCGGAAATCTATTTCACCGACGGTACGGCGGTCGATATCAACGACCTGATGCCGCTGGCTACGGGCTACACCCACAGCACGGTGACCCCCATGGGCGATTTCTGCGAGAATCGGCACAAGACC